>BS_KBA_SWE02_21mDRAFT_10000525_pt1 | contig 14480 bp, 15 predicted proteins | sample BalSeasSWE02_21m_FD_9196 | JGI IMG/M metagenome (IMG submission 9196)
TAGGACCTGCCTCACCATTTGCACCAGTAGGACCTGCCTCACCATTTGCACCAGTAGGACCTGCGTCACCAACTGGTCCTGTAGGACCTGCGTCACCAACTGCACCAGTAGGACCTGCCTCACCATTTGCACCAGTAGGACCTGCGTCACCAACTGGTCCTGTAGGACCTGCATCTCCAACTGGTCCTGTAGGACCTGCATCACCAACTGCACCAGTAGGACCTGCCTCACCATTTGCACCAGTAGGACCTGCCTCACCATTTGCACCAGTAGGACCTGCCTCACCAACTGGTCCTGTAGGACCTGCCTCACCAACTGGTCCTGTAGGACCTGCCTCACCAACTGGTCCTGTAGGACCTGCGTCACCATTTGCACCAGTAGGACCTGCGTCACCAACTGCACCAGTAGGACCTGTTGCGCCTGTATTTGAGGCAAAACCCGCAGGACCAGTAGGACCTACATCACCACTTGCACCAGTAGGGCCTACATCACCACTTACACCAGTAGGACCTGCGTCGCCAACTGCACCAGTAGGACCTGCGTCGCCAACTGCACCAGTAGGACCTACATCACCACTTGCACCAGTAGGACCTGCGTCGCCAACTGCACCAGTAGGACCTGCGTCGCCAACTGCACCAGTAGGACCTACATCACCACTTGCACCAGTAGGACCTGCATCACCATTTGCACCAGTAGGACCTGCATCACCACTTGCACCAGTAGGACCTGCGTCGCCAACTGCACCAGTAGGACCTGCGTCGCCAACTGCACCAGTAGGACCTGCATCACCATTTGCACCAGTAGGACCTGTTGCGCCTGTATTTGATGCAAAACCCGCAGGACCAGTTGGTCCTTGAACGCCTGGATCACCAGGAAGCCCACGAGACCCTGTGGATCCTTGTGGGCCTGTTACTCCTCGTAAATCTGATAAAGTTTCAAAAACAAATAGATTTTGCGTCGGCCCATATACTAAAACAGCGGGTTCATTAGGTAAACCCGATTCAATTGGAACATCATTAATTGATATTGTGTTTTGAGAAGAATTATTATTTATAGAAAACGACATTTTATAATACAAATATATGAAAAAAATAACAAACACAAATTGAAATAATAAACATGGGTATAGTTAACCTAAGACAGTTTCTTAAAAAAAACTACTCTGCATTTGAAAAAATAGTTCCATTAACTTTTTTTTCTAACAAAACCATCAGCATTGATGCAAACATGTATATGTGTGTATACAAAGCTATATGTAATAATGAAAAACAGTTCAAAGAGGCGTTTATTAATTTGTTTTTATCATTGGTAGAAGCAAAAATAAATGTAATTATAGTGTTTGATGGTAAGGCCCCAGTGGAGAAAAACCAAGAGAAACAGCGAAGAATTACAAAAAAAAAAACTTCTGAAACAAGAATAACAGAGTCTGTTATTGCTATTGAAGAATATGAAAAATCTGGCACAATAAGTCCTTTGTTGGCTCAAATACATAAACGTGTAGTTTCGAATGCAATGGTTGAAACTATAGAACCGCAAGATTTAGAAAAAATCAAACAACACGTAGAAAAACAACGAAAACATATTTTCAGAATAACAAGCGAAGACTTTCAAATAGTAAAACACCTTGCAAATATTTTTGGATTTGCTGTAATTAGTGCGCCTGGAGAAGCCGAAATTTTATGTGCACATCTAATCAAAAACAATTTAGCAGACGCTGTCTTAACAAAAGACACAGATGTTTTGGCATGTTGCGTTCCTATAATGATAACAGAAATCAATGTTTTGGCCAAAAAAGCAACCATAATTACTATTGATTATATATTATCTAGTTTAGAATTATCTGAAAACCAGATGTTAGATTTTTGCATTTTATGTGGAACAGATTATAACTCGAACATAAATAAAATTGGACCTGTAAATGCTTTGAAATTAATTCAAAAACATAAAAATTTAGAAACCATAGAATCGACAGAGACAAAACTAGATACAAGCGTTTTAAATTATCCTGTAACTCGAAAACTTTTTACAGAAGTAGACATACAAGCGGTGTCTATTCCTGACATAGGTCATGTAGATTATGAAAAACTAAACGAATATATGGATGAAAACAAACTTAAAATATTGAATATGTTTAACAGTATAAAAGAGTTATGTATTGGAAAACTATATAATTTGAATATAAATTGAATTTTAATATCAAAAGTTATAAATTTTTTAATTGTGGTGTCATGGCTTTTCTTAAAAAAAGGGCGTATAATCAGACTTTTAAAAACGATTGTTTGAGGAATGAAACCGAAGAAACAAACACAACCATATTTGAGTCGTTGTTTTCAAACGCCGAAACAGACAACGACAAAAATAGTTGCAAATCGGTTTTTTCAAAATCAGAAGATTATATATTACCAGGGTCTCCTGTTTGTACAACTGATGTTGTTTTTGACACCCAACATATACATAGTATGAACTGTCCATCCAAAACTAAAAAAACAACAAATATAGAACTATATACTCGACATAATGCCAACTCTGTTTTAAGTTTAAGAGACTTAAAATCTTATCTAGTATGGTATAACATTGTGTTATCTACCGGATACAGAAACAATAAAGCAGTGTGTTGTGCTATCATAAGTGTTGAAGTTTCAACAATTACAGGCAGTTCGAGTTTTAAAACATATCAGTCTGAACAAACTACGTGTTGCGAAACGTTACATTTAAATAAAATTGAAACTGTCGACAGCATAAGAGATTGTATATATTTGGATTCAATCACAAACAAAAAAACAGATACATTTGATAGCTCTTTTTTATCTTCTATATTTACAAATTTTTACAACGTTTTTCTATCTGTGTTTGAAGAAATATATCCAAGTTGTATAATGTTTGGTTTGAACAACATAATTATAAAAAATACACAAGTTGATACGAGTAAAATTTCTAGAGCTTTTCTTGAAAAAATAAAAGACCAATATAGTTTTTACTACAAACATGTCAAGAAAACAAATAAAACAGACGAAATCCAAAATATTCAATCATGGCTTATGTCTCCGTTTGTAGAAGACCCTAGTAATTATTTACAATGTACAGAAAACATAGATTTTCTTGATTTATTAGAATAGATATTAAAAAATGCAAACATTAGAATATAGAGTAAAAGTTCCAATTCTTTCATTGGAAAATTATGGTTCTTTATTACAAGATGCGTTAAAAACTGAAAATACAAACATTGTAACAATTTTACAGTCCGGAGAAAGCGATTACGCAAATCTACCGAATAAAAATCATAAGTTGCACTCAGGTATACAAAGAACGAGCAAGGAATATAAACTTCCTGCAACGTCAAATGTCATAAGTGTCAAAACTTTTATTAAAAACCTAACATCTAGAAGTAATATCAATTCTAACATATCGGTTATTAGCCAATGTTCTAACATAGATAATATTGATAATATATTTGCACTGCCAGCGTCTGTGGTTTCTTCTAGGACGGTTGTTGAGTTAGATCTTACTGATGCGAATATTTGGAATTTTACATCACCAATTGTAAATCCTATCATATCATTACCTTCTATTTTGCCTATTCCTGTTAAAAAACCTAGCGTGTTCGTATATATTCTGTTTACAATATCTCCTTCTTCTATTTTTAGTAAATCTAAAAGCACTATAACAGAGTCTGTTTTAGATCCAGACTTGTTTAAAGCATATATAGTTCTTTTACATAAAAAAATGATATCGCTTCTATAAGACGATAAATATTTCAAAACATAGTTTTGAAATTGAAATACATTTTTATATATAATAGTTTAGACAAACAAAAATATCGTTATTAATGGTATTTAATTATTCCATAATGTCCAATATTGAATTTTTGGCATTAACCAGCCTTCCATAAAAGAATAGCGATTATTCCCACATAGAAATATATACAAGTTCTTTCTTCGTGAGTAACATATGAACCATAATTTCTTCCTACAATACACTGCCAATGAAGTCCATATTTTTTATCAAACTCTTTCTTGATGTAGGACGCAATATCTTTTTCAATGTTATATGTTTCCAAAGCCTTTGTTGCAACATCTACAGCCTCTTGTTGTAGATCTTCTGGCATGTCTGAATTTTTAATAATTGCTTTATAGCTCATTTTAAATAAGTTACTATTTTTTTAATATGTCTCAACATAAATCATTGATAAAATATATTGAAGCAAAATAGTATTAAATATATAAATGATGCGGTACAGAACTGGATAATTCACCAAAATTAACAGAACCTATTAAGGATTATCAGGGTTTTCAGAGCGGCGTCTCAAAAAAGAAACGAATTAACATTTTTGAGAAACGTGTAAAAAATTAAAATTTCATATGACTAATCATATGAAATTATAAAATCTACAATGCAGTCTTTAATCAAGTTCGAAAACAATCATGTTACATTTGACTTTGAAACTAAACCTGGTCAAAAAAATAAAGATCGTAGGAATGTTTGACGATCCGTACTTCTGTGGAAAAGATGTGTGTGCTATTCTTGAATACAAAGATGTTAAACAAGCTTTACAAAAAAATGTAAAACCCAAACATAAAAAAGATCTCAAAACAATCGTTGATGAGTTGGATGTCTGGCAGACATCCAACTCCATAACAGAAATTCCTAGTTCTAAACCATCTTATCACGACGGTAAAGCCATATATGTTAGTGAACCAGGTTTTTATTTAAGTAGAACATCTTTTGCAGATGTTATTAATAATTTGGTGAAATCCAAATGGGTTGCTGTTGATTTTTGCGGCCTGACACTTGTCAGTCGTAAAGACGTGTCTAGTTTTTTCTTCAACGTCTTGAACTAAAACCTTCATTCCTGGTTTTACTAAATAGTTCACGAAAGGAACATCGTTCAAAAAATCAAGTGTAGATTTTTGAGCAACTTTTGCATATAGATTTTGTTTAATGGTTTCAATTGACGGAGAAAGCTTGCATATCCTATCAGAATATGCGTCTCGTAAACAGCAAACAGTAGATATCAACCTATGAAAATTTAGGATATTGTTGTATCTCCTTTTTAATTTGACGATGTCAGGTATGTCAACTCTGTTTTTATGTTTTGCAACATATACAACAAGATCTTTGAACAACATTTTCTCGCGACGAATATTGTTAAAGACAGGTTCCACGGTTTCTATCCAAATCACACAAAGTCGCAGCAAAGCCTGTTTAAACGTGAATTTTGGGTGTTCAAGATTTTCAATAGGCACCACGATTGAATATTGTAAAAGGTCAATAACACAGGTTATGTTTTTTGTGCTAAATATACCGTACTCCACTTTCGGAAACGACTGCAACATATCGTATACTGTATCTGGAAAAAGCCGCCGTTTGAACCACCCGTTCTTGTCTAAGTTCAAGTGTTTGAACCACTTTGTCACGTATTTGATATATTTGCAATAAGTTTCCATTTCTTGTATGTAGTTCGACACAATCCACGAGTTATGAAATTCCATATGGGTTTTTACAGTTGTTAACAACAGTATACAATCTATGATTGGATCTTTAATAAAACTGGAAAGACCCTGATATAAAAACACATTTGTAGAAGCCCAACCACTGTTGTTTATATGGGCTAGACCAAAATCTATTATCACAGGGGCAATGCCAAAAGTCATAATCGGTATTATTGTATCTTGAAATTTATACACGTGAATATCATATGGAGTGTTTCTAATCATTATATTATCTGCATGTAAATCGTAGTGTGTTATACCTACGTTCTCATACATTACTATAGCTGCCAGTGCTTGTCTGACACAGTTTAACACTGCAGATGGGTGTCGATCTGGGTCTTTCAATAAGTCGCTCAGCGAAATACACTCTTTTTTGGCAAGTTGGTTGTAGTATAAACAATGTGATCCAGAAATATATTTCCCGTTTTCCATACCTATGCTAACCTCTTCAAAAAACACAACGAGGTTGTTTTCTCGTTTTGACACAGGGACGGTTTTGATCACCTTTACAAAATGGGGCGAGTCAAAAACAGAAACTCTTTTCCATGCTTCAACCTCGTTTTCTATCACGAAATCAATATGTTTCGACGTTTTAACAACTGTTTTAATAACTGTTGGAGTCGAAGATGCGTGATGTTTTATAAGATCACACTTATAAACCAAACCTTGTGTTGTTTTCTTATTTTTAAGAGGGCGAAGAGCAGCATGAGACATGTGTAGTTGGCTAGCTCCTGCGGGGCCGGCCGCGAAGCGGCTACTAGTCCAACAGTAAATACATAAATTATTCTCGCAATAGATAACGTCGTCTTCGGCGGACTCGTCGCTGCTTATTGTTTGAAAACTTTCAATGTTTGTACTCATAGAAGAGGTTGTAAAAAAACTTGTAGAACTCATTTGTATTTATGATATTTAATTCATATAGCTGTTAAATATCTGAACGAATATATAAAAAGGTAGTATTTTGTGCAAAATTTGATTCTATAAAACAAAAAATTATAACTTTACAACAATGTCTTTTTATCCAAACAAGGTTTCCAAACAAACGTTTACTGTAAAAAGTAACATTCAAGAAATTTCTCTACAGGAATTTCTTGAGAACATCCAGGTTTCCACACAAACGTTTACTGTAAAAAGTAACATTCAGGAAATTTCTCTACAAGAATTTTTTGAGAACATTATCATCGAAACAGATTTAACCAAAAAAGGTATAATTTCTGCAAAATATCAGTCTTTCAAAAAAGGTTATAATATAGAAGAAAAAACGAAAAAATCTAAAAAAAAAAATAGCGAAAAACTCACTAAAAAAAATTTTTTGAATTGTGTTACTATGATTGTGTTTCTAGATAAAAAAATCAATATTAAATTTTTTAAGAACGGCGTTTTCCAACTCACCGGCTGTAAAAACATTGACCACGTAACCAAATCGATAACTATAATCAGAAATACCCTGTTGAAGGTTAAAAATCATTTCAAATTTAATCACGGAGACGATGATCTTGTTGTTTACATCAAATCTGCGATGAGAAACATTGACTTTGATTTGGGCTATCAAATAAACAGGTTTTCTTTTTCCGATTATCTGGGTAATGCTTATAAAAACAACGACAATATTGTAATTCCAGATGCCGTAGGTAATAAGATGGACACGAAAATAAAGATAAGATTAACGCAGGAAGAAATATTGTCGCTACCGGTTGTTAAGTTTACTTTTCCTTTTCAGCAAAAAACAACCCTTTGTTTTAAAGACTGCGTGGACATAATAGAGCCGGAAAAGAATAAAACTTGCTATAAATCAAAAGATAAGTTTGTTAGCATCTTTATATTTCAGAACGGTAAGGTGCTGTTATCGGCTGCTGACGCAACGATTCAACATAAATATTTTAATTGGTTTTTGACTTTGATAGACAAAATAAAAAACGATATTAAACTGGTGCAGAACACAAAAAAAACCTTTTACATCAAAACTTCTGGTTGATTATTTTAAATTCAAACTTTCTAATGCAAGTCTAATCGCACGATCAGAACTTTGAAGCTTAACCATTTTTGTTAAAATGGACTCTGGATCTGTGGAGGCTTTTCCTCGTGTTACTATTTTCAACTTCTGGCATTTTAACAACAACGAGTGCAAGTTGATCCAATATTTGTTACATGTTTCTATCATTATATTATTGATAGCGTAAAAAACTCTTTCTATCTTTGTTACTGACATGTCGTTCATTAGAGTTATCAAATCTACAACTATCAACAGTTTTGGATTTTCATTTTCACATCCTTCAATATTAAAAATATCAACCGTTTCTCCGTTGTGCACTAATAAAAAATTTTCTATCATCACAGCAACTTTATACGGTATATTTTTTATAGTTTGCGACAGCATTGTTAGTAAATTAACATATGGCTCTGGAGAAACAGATGTTGATACTTCTGGTAAAATACCAACTTCTTCTTCTTGTGTTAATACATAACCATCAGAAGAATTATAATCAGACCACGGTACGAGGCGTGTTGCTTTTTTTAGACTGTCGTTTTGTATTTCAAAGTTTTCCGAGTTAACGTACAATAGACATGGTACTTTATTAGCTGTTTGAAAGTAAATATACTGAACTGTGTGATGGGAGGTCATAAACAGTTCGTGAACAACACACGACAAACCGAATGATGGTTGACCTTTTTGAGTGGATTTGTTTGTTAATAGACTGTTGATTTTTGATAGGTTTATCATTTTAAAAATATTCGGAAGAAATTATTTTTTTTTACTAAAATGGAATACTTAAATAGAGCAAACAATACACTTAGTGGCATAAACAGGATTCACGGTGAAGCGAGCAACATGATGAACACCTTCGCCGAAGGCGGAGTCCGCGGAGCGACCTTACGTCAACCTGCCGGTGTTTCTCATATGATGCCGCCTCCCGATTATTCAATACAAAACCAGTTTTATTACCCGTTTAACCAAAACACAAAAGAAAATTTTTTTGACACAGTGCAATCTTGTGATTGGTGGATTATTTTAGTACTGCTTTTTGTGTTGTTTATTATGTTATACTCTATGAATAGTAAAAAATAGTAAAGAAATTATTTTTTTCTACTAAAATGGAATACTTAAATAGAGCAAATAATACGCTTAGTGGAATTAATAGGACTTACGGCGAAGCAAGCAACATGATGAACACCTTCGCCGAAGGCGGAGTCCGCGGAGCAACCTTACGTCAACCTGTCGGTGTTTCTCAAACGATGGTTAGCCCCGCAGGGGCCGGAAATCAGTTTTATTACCCGTTTAACCAAAATACAAAAGAAAATTTTTATGACACAATGGAATCTTGTGATTGGTGGATTATTTTGGTATTGCTTTTTGTGTTGTTTATTGTATTGTACTTGTTGAATAATAAAAAACAGCTCGAAAGCCTGTTGTTAATATAGTTTATAAACTTCGATATATATAACAAATGGAAGATTTAGATTCAATCCCCACGTTTACAGTTACAGCACCGGAGGATACTCCGTCCTTGACAGAGGCAGAGCTAGAAAACGCCAAAAAAGAATTAAATATTGGGCCATATCCAGTATTCAATAAAAGGTTTTCAGACAACTTCGTTAAAAAACATGACCCGCAGTTTGCTCTTTTTTCGTTTATTCCTCGTATCAACAAGAATTTGTTGATGTTTTACAGGGAAATTCGCCCTGAGCTAAGCGAAAAGCAACAAAATCGACTTGACGAATTCATAAACGCAGATAAATATATTCATGGGGTCGGAAAAATAAGAGGCGCGTATACTAACCTTTCAGAAGCAGAAGACGCGTCGGATTATATCGTACAAAACATCGATAGCAGTAATTCAGTTTTTATATGCAAGATAGGAGAGCCTTTCCCTCTGGTGGTAAAAGGGTTCGCGGAAGAAGTTAAAAAAATAGATGTTAAAAACATTATAGAACAATCTATGATTGAAAATATCAGGCAGAAGAAGGCGAGAGAACAAAAAGAAATAGAAGAACTGAAACAACGAGAACAAGATCTAAAAGAATCGGTAGAAATATCGCCTCACCTCTCTGACTTAGACAATTATCTCACCATGAGGGTGGGTCTTGCTCATAACAGATATACTCAAGAAAAAGCCAAACAAATGATTGTAGATCTAGACGTAAAAGAAAAAGATATTATTTCTAAGCTGCTGGAACTGGAGAAAGAACATCCGACCTTTGAAAAAGAATACATGGAAAGGTATATGGCGGGACGAAGAAGCGCGGGTTTTAATACAGGCGAAAAACTGGAAGGATACCTTGCATTTATTAACAAACCGATTGTGTAGCCGCGCAGAATATATATCTGAAACAAAAAGAAAGTGTACAAAATATATTGTAAAAATTGATTTTCTGTTTTTTAAGAATAGTCTAAAATTAATTATAAACATTACAACGATGAATACTATCCCGTTCTGTGATGAATGCAAGTGTGTAAATGATGCCGCAAAAAGTGGACACCTTAGATGTCTCAAGTATCTTCACGAAAATGGATATTCATGGGATGAACGGGCTTGTGAAGCTGCAGCAGCAAATGGTCATATAGATTGTCTCCAGTATCTTCATGAAAATGGATGTCCATGGAATACATGGGCTTGCGTGGAGGCAGCAGAAAATAATCATCTAGATTGTGTGGATTATCTTCACAAAAATAAATGTCCGTGTCCACACAGACGCAATCGATAGACTTAATCAATATAATTGGCAGTTTTTAATAACACAAGTCCCCAAAGAGAAATCTTTGGATACAACCGGCTAGCCACAAAATTATGAAATTCTAATACATAAGCACATTTATAATATAAAATATATAATATGCAAAGAGTTAAAAACACTATTATCGATACCCGCTCCGCAAAAGAAAAACCATATTTACAAAAAGAAAAGTGTATAAAGAATATATCTGAAACAAAAATGGAAGATTTCACATTGACAGAGCTTAAAAATATCGCACGCGACGAAGGATTATCTGGATGGAGTAAATTTAAAAAAGAACATTTTTTTGATTTTTTAGTTGCAAACGATGTAGATATCGCAAAATATAAAAAACCAAAAAAATGTACAAAAAAAACTAAAGTGAGTGTCGTGGTAGCGCCGAAGGGGGTACAGGCTTTAGACAAAAATATAGACGTGGTTAATAAGAATTTGAATGTAAAAACAAAAAATGAACTATGTAAGAATCTTGCTAAGAAAAAAAAAGAGGATATTGTTCGACAAGCACTAGAATTTAACATCGACATTAATAGACCCAACGGAAAAGCCAAAACAATCAAAGAATTACTAGAAGATATTTCTTTAAAACTATTGCTAGATGAGCAAATAGTGCCCGCACCTTTGGCGCTAGCGCCGCAGGCGCCGGCCACTTCGTGGCCATCGGCAGAATCCTTCTGCAGTCCAAGCGTCTCTGCAGCATTGTTGTCAAAATGTTTAAAAAAGAAAAAGAAAGATGTTGTTATGGATGCCATATTATTAGGCATCAACATCACACGTCCAAACGGAAAAGTAAAAACAGTTCAAGAGCTGTGTAAAGAAATTGAACTCTTCATACTAACAGACACACCCGTTTCACCAAGTGAGAAAAAAAATACTGTTGCAACGGCTTTGGTTATGGGTATTAACATTTCACATCACGGTGGAAAAGTAAAAACGGTTAAAGAGCTGGAAGAAGAAATTGAATTAAAAAAAATTACACAAAGGTTTTCTGAAAGTATTAATGTTCAGGAAAACTCTGAGGTCACCATCGAAGATGGGAGCCCCGTAAGGACTGGCTTCGTAGGCGGCAGCCCCGTAGCCGCTTCGCGGCCGCCGCCGAAGGCGGTAAGGGTTAGCCGCTTCGGGCCCCCCGCCTTAGACAGCCGCTCTTTGACCGCCATCGAAGGCGAAGAGGCTTCTAGTGTTACTGAGTGCGTTATTACAGACGAAGGAAATCAAATCTGTATACAAAGCCAATTTTCTGAAGAATGTGTTGTGACTCCTAATGGAGATATAGCATGTAACAGTCCGGAAGAAATATGCGTCACGACGCAAGTGTGTGCAATTGACGACAACACCGGAGAAGAAACGTGCGTTCCCGTAAACGTGTGCGCAAATGAAATGTCTGCGGTTCTACCCGCTCCGCGGGCGGCGGCCCCGCAGCGGCCGGCACCTTTGGTGCTACCAGAAGCTGCCCTCAGAAGAACAGTCGATATACAAGACATAGAAAGGCAGCTGGACGAAATATCAAGTCCAAGTACATCACACAACCAAAATATCGTAAGTGTCAAAGAAACAGTTTTTAGAGCTTTGGGTTTGATCTAGGGTTGAACTGTTAGCGCCGAAGGCGCCGGCCACGAAGTGGCTACAAAAAATATTTATATAAATATTATTTCAGGGTTTTCAGAGCGGTTTGATTTAAAAAAATTTGAAATTTGTTTTTTTAAAACAATTGAAAAGTAAATAAACAAAAATGAACTACTTCAACAAAGGATGTATTTTACTTCTTAAGGATTTTTCAGATTTTTGTAAAGAGTGTAATGAAGATTTTGACGTGGATTACGTGAACTCACTAATTAAACCATTTTTACAAAGCAGACAGACGATGCAAAACACAGAAGTTGAAACTTCAAGCACCGGCGCCGTCATACCAGAAAAAAGTTCAAAAACAAAACCCGTTATCCGCAAAACGGTCGCCACCGAAGGCGCAGCCCCCAAAGGCGGTAGCAAAAATACCGAAATATCGGTTGACGAGTTTAACAAACTAAGCATTAAAGAGATCAAAAATCCGACGTGGTACAGTAAAATTTTAGTCTCTACACTGAAAGATTTATGCACCAAACTAAGTTTACCAGTTACTAGACTGACCAAAACCCAAATAATAGATAATTTAATACAGTATAAAATAATTCAAAATCAAAACGACAATGAAACACCCATTGAAGAAGACGAAGTTCCAGAACCTTCAACTCAAAAACCAAAAAGAAGAGTTCTTGCTTCGGCTATAGTCAAACCCGCCGTAACAATAACAAAACGGCATAATTTAAATCTAGTGTTTTGCGATAAAGAGGGTATAATACTTGTTCTTTCAGACAACCACCGACTGGATGGTTTTATTCCTAAAGAAGAGTACGACGAAGATGACATACCTAATGTTTGCAAGGTTACAAAAGATGTGATTTGTGTAGCTAAAAACATGGATATTGCATACGACGTTCCCGAAACATATAGTAAACTATCAATCGTTTTTCAAATTAAAAATTTTCAATAATAAATTATTATTGAAAATATATTATGTTTTACATCTTTACGCCGGAATAAACTCAAAAAGCGCGCTGAGCTGAAGATCTGTTTTTGGTCTTGCAGGAGGAACAGAATCTTGCAACACCGTTTCAAAAACCTCTCCCGTGCTTCCCAGAGTTACTCTTAAAAACATGTTCATATCAAGTCTAAATCTAACAGTTTGAACCATATCATCTCCTGTGAGAGTGATGTATTTTTGTGCATCCGGGTCTGGCACTTGAGGAACTGTACATCTAAACATGCACCCCGTTGCATAAGGAGAATTGGAAAAAATTAGAAAATTACTCGTTGACGTAGGATCAACACTGTTGAGTTCCACATAAAAACGGGACTGCAGCGCTGGTAAACCTCCGTTTCCTATTTTTAAAATCTGGTTCGGTAGCTGAAGACGCAAGAGTCTCACGTGGTAAAGAGGAACCTGTTGTATTCCTCTAAACCCCCACCTGAGACCGTTTGCATTCTCTGCCCCAAATTGGCTCAGTTCAACCAATAACCCGGCGACAGAGGCGCTAAAAGCCGGAAACACCGTTGCCGTGTTAGTTACACTGTTGTACTGTGTTATATGTCGCGTTTCTGTCTGTGGCGGTATTATACTATTTCCGTAAATAGGCGCGGTAACTCTGATAAACCAACTTTTATAGTTGTCTTGATTGATTGCCGGTCCTGTGATAATAACGGTGCTTGCAGTTGACGCGGGACCGGTAGTTAATATAAAGTTCGGAGCTTGTTGCCTGATAGAGAAATTGTGAAAGCCTTGCCACAAAAACGTGGGATCACCGCCTATTGCCAACACTCCTCCGTTTTCGTCGTATCCTGCGATGGGCCTGGATTCGTTCAACGAATCGTTATATATGATCATATTGAGATAATCTTGTCTATTGTTTGATCCGGTGGGTACAAACAGAAAACCGTTGTTGGGGTCTGATAAATCGGTGGGGTCTCCTATAAAAAAAGAGTCACCTATATCGAATTTAAAATTTGTTGAACTCACAATCACTTGTGCGTTGTTGTTTCCCAAATACACGTATTCCAAAATCCTAGCCACTTGATCTAATTTGTCTAAGTTCCGAAACACGGCGTTTACATAGTAGTTGTAAGTTTGTTGAAATGTATGAGTAACCAACGCCTCTATTATAAACAGGTTGTTTGAATTTCCGTTACCCAACCCCGATAACACAAACGTTCCTCTAATAAAATCTGTACCCAAGGCCGCTTCGTTAAAATACAACCCGGTCCACGCAATAATTGGTATACTTAAACTTATCGGGTCTTGAACTGTGTTTTGGTTGGCCAAAGATGTGGACGAGTTTTGAGACATTCTAGACGTGCCCGAGTTTGCAAGCAACACCTCAAATTCTCCCGGTTTAGGCCACAACAGTCTATTTCTGTATGTTGAATCTAATTCAAGATAGTCAGCCATTTTCATACTTGTTTAAAATAATAAACATTTTCTATATAAACACAGATTTTAATGTTATAGTAAAAGAAAACATCACACTTTTTGATTTTTATTTTCAAAAACCATATGTACTCTCAAACCAAAATGTCTTCTCAAGTGCACGAGTTTATTCAAACCTTAGTTAATAATAACGAGACCAAAATGTCTCTATGTGATTTTTTCAAAACAGTTCATCAAGAGTTTTATTCAAAATATGATATATCATTTATGAAATATTTTCTGGAACTGACAACTCATGA
>BS_KBA_SWE02_21mDRAFT_10000527_pt1 | contig 14453 bp, 8 predicted proteins | sample BalSeasSWE02_21m_FD_9196 | JGI IMG/M metagenome (IMG submission 9196)
GCCGTAGAACTGCAACTTGCCGCTGCTGCTCAGGTTGTAGATGATGCGGGCACCGTAGTCCATCGACCCATCAGTCGAGAAGTCAATGAACGGGTTTGTGCTCCTGAGTTCTAGGACTCCTTGCCCAAGTGTCGAAGAGTTTGGGGTTGGGTATCCGTTTGTCGTGAACCCACCAGCGTACATTCCGCCAGTGTACGCTAGGTCGCCCTCAAAGGCGGGGTCGGCACCAGCGTATTGCGTTCCTGCCGGTAGGCTTGATGAGTACCCTTGGTTGGAGTAGAACTGAACGGTCTGGCTTGATGTATCTAGGTGGATCGGCTGGAACCAGAGATGCGTGTAGGAGATGGTGTTCCTGAACCAGAGTTCGAACGTCGTAGGACCGGCCACGCTTGTGACGATGAGGATCCAGTCATTCTGTGCAACATCGACCGGGCTTGTCGTGTTGACTGTCACGCTAGGCTGGGAGCCAAACGCTGCTTGCTGCTTGACCCTGACGCTGAGGATTCCCCTCTGGTGCTGGGCCGCGCCGCTGCCGTTCCCGACGAACAGAAGAGTGAACTGAGGGTTCTGGTACTGGCTTGAGATGCTGCCAGTCGCGATCTTTGTCCACTTGCTGGAGTCGCTAGACCCGGTATTGCTCGTCTGGTATCCGCGGCCCGACAGGGTCTTGTGCCCCCCAAGGACGGACTCTACCCAGCGCTCCTGCCCATTGATGCAGACGACTGCTAGGTCGCCAGCGGTCGGCAGCGACGCCGAACGAATGTTGAACCCGCTGGACTCCGTCGTGCTGCCCTGTAGGTACACACCAGCAGTCATCGTGGTGTAGTTGACGGACACGATGGTCACGATGTAGCGGTTGATCTTGGCGTAGTTACCGTTCGACCCGTCGATCCGTTCCTCGATGGCGCGGATCATTCCGGTAGCGAAGGTAGGATCTCCGATGTCACTCATGAGACTTCCTGAATCTTCTTGACTGAGATCTGTTGACTGCTGCTACGCATCGGGATGTCAAAGCGCGATAGGAAGTAGTTGTCGTCCGTATCTGAGTCTGGCTCAGAGATCCGGATGACATCTCGTCCTTCGAACATCGGAACGACGATGGTTGGGAGGTTGATCTCCTCCTCCACCAGCCTGTTCTTCATCAGTTCAGCCTTGGCAAGATCCAGACATGCTGCAGTTGTACGGAGCGTGGTCGAAGTGATGTGCTTGACCCTATCGCCAATCTCGTCAACTGACGTTGTTGAGTAAGAGTTTGAGTAATAGACAGATGACGTTGACGTTCCGAAGTCGTCAATCGCTTCCCCGCGGACAACGGGGATGTTGTCGTCATTCTCTCCAGTAACGACGATGTGGTTCTTGATAGTGTCACCGGACTTCGACTTGGAGATGTTCAGGAAGATGGCCTCACGTCCCGGAGCGAACGTCCACTGCGGAGCGGCGTTGAGCGTCGCGTTGACGGTGTTCATGTCGGTCGTGACAAGGTACCCGGTGACATCGAAGTAGATGTCTAGGTTCCAGTCAGCAGCCAACTTCTTGAGGACATCCCCGCGGTTCTCGTCTGCTTCGAAGAAGATCGGAACCTGAGCAGTCTTCTCTGTCGTACCGCGAGATGCGAGTGGATCGAGGTTGATCTTCGACACACCGGCAGATGCCGCGATTGCAGAGATGATGGTGTTGTACGACGTGTTCTTTGAGTACGCTACTGGTGCGGCGAACGTCGAGGACGAGAAGCGCTTCCACAGATCGGACCCGTCGATGTTCAGAACCGACACGCCTCGCTCTGCAAGAATCTCAGTCTTGTCAACCATGAACATCCCAAGCGGGACGTACTGGTAGACTCCACCGACCTTCACGCCGTATTCGATCTTGAAGACCTTGTTCCACCAGAACAGGGCGTTCGTCCCAAGGGAAGTGTAGTCGCCGCCCTTGGGAGTGTACGCACCGTTCTTGTTGATGAGCCTGATCTGAGCCGTCCGACGGGTGGCCCTGTCAACGTCAACGTAGACAGAGCCTTCCGTCGTCGGGTCTGTGATGTCGGCAATCGGAACGAAGTTGGCATCCAGAGCAGTGACACGAATCGTTACGTCCCTGATCGGCGCTGTGAGCGCGTCTCTGAATGATGGTGTCACTGTGTACATGGCCTAGTAAACCTCAGTGTACGGTAGCGAGATCTTCATCGCCCCACCGTTCAGGTAACTCTTCGTCGGCGCACCGAAGTACGAGTAGTAGTAGTCACCAAACGGACTCTTGATGTAGACCGCGTCGGTCAGGTTCAGGATCGCAGTCAACTGCGCTTCCTTGGCCTTGCGCTCAAAGAGGTCGAAGTAGATCTCGACGGTTCCCTCGTTACCAAGGATGCCGGATCTGACGATGACCTTTCTGTTGCGACCGAACGGCTCAAAGACCTCTTCTTGGAACGGGGCGCTGTGGCTCTCGTCGGTAACTGCGATTGAGAACGTCAGATCCGGTCTATTCGGAGCGACGATCCACCAGTCGTCAGACGACAGAGCGCCGGTCGTAACCTCAGACGGATACGACTCGACGGTGTCGGCACCGACGAGTGACGATTGCTTGACCATGTACTCGTACTCAACGCCGTAGCCGGTGTTGTAGTCATCGTAGAACGGCTGGTTCACGTTCGTAATGACTGCGTACGTCTCCCAGTCCTCTGCGCCGTATGACCGACGGTAGAGCGTATACTTGACGTAGTTCCCATCAGCCGATGGATCCCACTCGATCTTGACGTATCCTGCGTCGTCATACGCCGTAGCGGACACGCCCTCGATTACCGCTGGCGGCGTCCACGTCGTTGTGTATGTGACGGAGTCGTAGTCTGCCTGAAGGGTGTCAGTGTCCTCAGCGTAGAGGTAGAACGTGTAGTCCTGACCGTTGGACAACTTGCCAGAAGGCATCGCGAAGGATGTAGACGATGATGTCTGCCACCCTGAGTCATATACGGACAGGTCGTTCACGTCCTTGACGACCATCTTGCGCTTGGCCTGTGACTTCCCACCGGAACCGCTGAACGTCCACGTTAGCGTTGGGTTGCCCTTGTTGATGTAGCCAAGCGTCAGGTCGTTGGCAATGACCGCCAGCCCGGAGGTTGTCGGGATCGCTGATGGCTTGAACCCGGCATAGCCGGTGTACGAACCAGTGGCGTTTGCCGACCCAGTGTTGTCAACGTAGTAGCAGCGCCAGCGGTACCACGTGTCCAGTGACAGGGCCGTTCCTTCCGCTGCCCGTGCCGTGCTGTTCGACGTGGTCGTAAGCCCGGCGCTCTTGGTCAGCGTATGCATCACGGTGTATGGGCTATACATCATCGAGACTTCGACAACGTACGAAGACGGAGCGTCTGCAAAGCCCAGCGCCTTGTCTGCATCGCTGAACGTGCTGGTGTACTGTGGCGTGAGCGTCGTGACGACAGCGTTGTTGACAGGAGATGTCTGAGTGGCAACAGGCGCAGAGTTCGTGTAGAACGTCATTCCTGTTTCGTCTGGAGAGTATGCAGACCAGATGTTGTTCGTGTCGCGGTACCTGACCTTGACGCGGTACTTGCTACCCCACGACAGCGCGGTTGTCGCGTATAGGTAGTTGACCGTCGTGCCGCTCGACGCGACGTTGGTAAGCGACACGTGCGTAGCGCCAGTCGTACCGTTGTAAATGATCATGTCGTACAGGTTCATCGTCGTCGGAGTCGTGAACGCGATGTACGGAGTCAGGGTTGTTGTCTTGCTGACTGCGGATCCACCAGACGAGTTCTTTACAACAAGACCTGTTGGAAGACCAGCAGTGTAGGTTGTGAACTTCTGGAGAGCAGACCAGCCTGAGTACCATCCGTTGGTATCTGCAGTCTGAGCGCGCACCCAGTAACTGACGCCGTTGGGGGCGAGAGTCGTACCGCACGTGATCGAGAACGAAGACCCTGAAGATGAGACATCACCAGAGTCCCACTTCACAGATGTCCCGCCAGCATCGTTGTAGACAACGACGCGGGCATAGGCCAACTGGTCGTTTGGATCCGGGTCGTCAGACGCCCCAGTGAATGTCGGGGTCAGCGTCGTGATCGTTGAGTTGGCCGTCGGGGTGACGTTAGTCGGTGTCGGCGGCGAGTTGTTTGGCTTGAATGCACGAAGCCCGGTGTATGGACTCCACGAACCGGCAAGGTCGCTGTTGCGCGCCTTCCAGTAGTAGGTCGTGTTCCCAGACAGCGTCGTCCCTGCGTAGGCGATTGAGAACGATGTTGCCGTTCTGCTCTGCGCTACCTGACCGGAGTCCCACTTTAGGGATGTCCCACCAGCATCGTTGTAAACGATGACCTGAGCCGATCCGACCTTGTCATTGGCGTCGGCGTCGTTCATGGTCGCTGTGAACGTCGGTGATGTTGTCGTCACTGCGCCGATAGTAGGCGTGGAGAGCGAAGGCGCTGTAGGTGCAGTGTTCGTCTCGTAGACGATTGTCAACTCAGGCTTCTTGCCGGAAACGTGTCGAGCGTAGAACTCAAGACCATCCCCGACGGTCGTCATGTCGTTGTTGTTCAGGCAGAACCCGTAGTTGTTCGACCCTGAATACCATGCATTGACGATGTCAAGCACGTTGATGCTCATCACCACGCCTTCACCGTATGTGGTGCAAGCGTGTGATGTCTGGCCGCTCGTAGTGTATGCGGTAGCGCGGTTTGTGTAGTTCCACGACTCGTTGCTTGACCAGATGGACTCGCCGCGGTCAGTTCCTTCTCCCCAGTCGCTCGTCATGCGACGAACGAGCAGGATACGGCCCGACTGGCTCGCGTTACCGTAGACGTGGTTGCCTGAACCGGCGCGGTGTCCAGTCAACTTCAGCGTGGCCGACACGATTGATGTCATGCCACTGAAGTTGATCGGGAAGTAGACGAATGACTTGTACTTGGCTGAGCCCATGCCGCAAGGGTGATGGTCGTCCCAACCGGACCAGCCGACGCTGCCGTCACGCGCCGAAGCGTCCTTTGAGCATGTATAGGTTACGGTTGAAGACATTGAGCGACCTCAGAGGACTGGCTTGGACCCCCAAAACCAAACTGGCCTTGGGGGTCCTTTGGGTTACTGCGTGCGAGCAGCGGCGGTGAGGTTGTTGATGAATGTGCTTCCACTCAGCATCTGTGCGACCTGTGTGGTGTTGGCATTCGCAAGAGCCCCATCCGGATCCTTGACGATATGGACGATTGTCAGCGTCGGGTTGTTGCCCGTGACGTTCACCGATACCGGTGACGATGCACCACCAAGAATGGTCTGCATCTCAATGACCGCTGCTGATAGCGCTGTGTAGCGAGACCGCATCCCAAGGATGAAGTTGTCAACTAGCGCAGCGCCCTGATCTCCGAACTGGACGACGAATGTCGCCACCGTGGCAATGATCTCGTCAAGGGCCTTCTGCACAAGCGTCCCCAGAGAGTCCGGGTCCTGACTTGCGTTCTTGCCGATGTTGAAGAATGCCTCGATAGCCCCTGCGATTGAAGTCGCCGCGTCGCCTAGGTTCTTGATCTTGGTGATGGTCTCATCGCTGATCCCACCAGATAGTGCTTGGAATTCTGCAACTGCAAGGCGGATCCAACCGAAGACAGTGTTGAAGTTGATGACCTCACGGAACTGGTCTACGAACTGGATCGTCTTGACGAAGGCGTCGTACGTGTCACTGATTGCTCCAGTGACCGCAGAGGTCATCTCGCTGAATGCCTTGACCTTCGCCATCTGCTCTTCGCTGAGCGAGAACTTGCCCATCGCAACAATCATCAACTGTACAGCGATGATTGTCGTGTCTACGATCCCCTCAAGGATCCCCGGTAGCGGCTTGACGTAGTCGTTCAACTTCATGAACGTGTCGAATGCCGAACCGATGGTGTCAATGATCGTGCCAGCGCCTTCTGAGAAGTCAGCAGCAGCGGTGACCGCTGACTGCTTCATCCCGGCAGATGCCTTGATCATTTCCTTGACCGCGGCGACCGTGTCGAGCGCGATGGCGGTGAACGTGGAGTTGGCGATGTTCTTGTAGCCCTTTGTCTTCGTCAGCGACTCTGCAACGCTGCCATACGTGTTGGCAACAGTCGCAGCGACCTCAGCGAAGACTTGGACGTTGCCAAGCGTTGAGCCCTTGTACTTCTTTGCTTCCTTGGACATGAACGTGATCGCAGCATGGATGTCTGCGATAACGATCTTGAACTGGTTGTTGTTGAGGTTCTTGTAGCCGCGCAACTTGTCGAACGAGTCGATAGATGCGGAGATGGCCTCAGCAAGAGCGCCAACGGCAGACGAGAAGTCCGCTACCTTCTGCAGCGTCTTCTTGCTCACGCCCTTCGCGTACTTGTAGGTGATGGTCGTTGCCAACTTCATTGCTGAAGCGACACCGCCCATCGCTGACTGAACCAACTTGCGTAGGTTCACGCCCTCCAACTTCTTGAGGGCTTCAGCGAGATCGACACCGTTCTGAGCGACCGTGAGTGCCTCTTGGAGAGGGTTCTTCTCAGACCCACCCGACTTGCTGCTCCCGCCACCGCTCTTCTTGCTGCTCGACCCGCCACCGACTCCAACAGGCTTGATCTTTCCTACGGCCTTGATGCTCTGGGCCGTGCTGAGCAACTTCTCCCACTTGGCGGCTTCGGCATTGATCATTCGGAGACCAGCGCCACCATACTGCTGGATGTAAACACCCATCAGACCCTTGATGGCGGCGATCCTGTTCTTGATTGCCGTGACGCCAGAGTCGAACGACTTGACCTGACCGTTGAGCCACGATGTCACAAGGTTCCAGCCAGCAGCAGCAGCCGCAGCATCACCCTGATTCATCAGGTCAACCATAGCGTTGAGGTTTGCCGCTACAGTCGGGCTTAGGCCCTCCTGCTGCGCGAACCCGGATACGAGCGAGGCCATCAGGCCACGTCCACGCTTGATCAGATCCTTGTCTCCGCTGTCAAGCATCGACTTGATCTCGCCAAGGACAACTTCCATCGCCCTAGGCGCAGCGTCTGCACCGTAGTTCTCCATATCGCCCATGAGCCAGCCCATTACGTCTGTGCCCATCTGGCGAACATTCTCTGCGTTTGACGACAGGGCTGTGTTCATGAACGAGACAAGAGAGGTGACCATCGGGTCAACCTGATCCTTGGCGTTCGTGTAGAACTCCGTGACCATGTCACGTCCAGCCTTGGCAGCGCCCTTTCCGACCTTGCCGCCCTTCGCCATTCCGGCAGTGACCAGATCCATCGTGCTGTCGAACAGCGTGAACAGTTGTTCCTCAGATCCGATCATTCCGGATGCGAATGCCTGAGGGATCATTCTCCCCGCTTCCTCGACGTAGTCTGACAACTTGTCAACCACAAGAGTAGTCGGAATGTAGATCCCAAGCATTGCGGCTTCTTCCATAGCCGCTGCGTGTTCCTTGGTTGCTTGCGCTTGATCCTCTAGGGCCTGAGCCAACTTCTGAAGTTCTACTTCGTCAGCCGCCGCTTGCTGTTCAGCAAGCACCTTGTCGGCCTCAGCGGCAGCGTCCTGACGAGACTTGTACGACTTAGCGTACATCTCGTTGATTCGCTTCTGCTCTTCGGTCAGCCCTGATCCGTTGCCTAGAGTCTTCTCAGCCTCTAGGTTGAACTTCTCAAGTTGATCGCCAAGCCATCCAATGGCATCAGCGATACCCTGAACGAACCCGGCGACTGCCTCTGCGACAACCTTGACGGCATCGAGGCTACCGACGAAGTCTAGGACGCCGCCGATTGCGTTTGTGAACTGCCCCAGAAGCCACCCAACGATAACGCCGATGTACTGGAGGCCGTTCATAACGCCCTTGACGAATTCGACAATAACCTTGACGACGCTTCCAATGACATCCTTGATGCCCTTGAAACTGTCTCCAGCCTTGTCGGTCGCCTTGGCGGTAGCGCCAAACCCTTGGATCAGTCCGCGAACGAACTGGACAACGAATGCGATTGTCGCACCGATTGCGGCGAGGATAGGAATCTTGGTTACGAGTTGGACCCCGAACTTCCCGATGCTCAACGCGGCCTTTGTGAAACTGCCTTGGATACCAAGAGCAGCCTTCACAAGAGCGGCCATCCCAAGAGTCTTGGGGGACTTGAACGGAGCCGCAGCCACGCCCTTCGGGACGATGACGCCACCAGTTGACAACTTCTGTGCCACGCCAAGTTCTACAAGCGACGCGGCATACGCCTCATTTGCCGCAGTAGCAGCCGCAGTGGCGGTTGTGTTCGCACGCAGGAATAGGCTCATCTCAGGGATGACCGATCCAGCGAGCAACTTGATAGCACCGAAGACGAGAAGGAACGTTCCGGCCAGAGTGGCGAGACCACCCGTCAGCCCGATGAGGGCAACGATCCCTGCGAACAATGTCTGGTTGTTCTTTGCCCACTCGTTGATTGAAAGCGCGATGTCGCCAATGACCTTGGCGATTGGGGTGAATGCGTCAACAATCGCCTGTCCAGTGCGAAGCAGCAGGGGAGCGATCTTGTTCGACAACTCTTGGAAGGTGGCCTTGGCAGACTTACCCATGACCTCCCAGCCCCTTGCGATGGAGTCTTGGGAGTCGGCAAAGTTCTTCTGCGCGTTGTATGTCGCAATGATCCCTTGACCGTACTTCTCCTGAGAAGCAGTGTTGGCATCAACCAACTTGATCAGGGGACCAATCTCGTTCATTGTCGCTGCAGAACCAAGAAGGGCCAGACGCTGCTGGTTGTTGAGCCCCTTCGTGAGGTTCGTCATGGCGTCAAGAGCGCCCTGCATCCCGACAAATTCGCCATGCGGGAAGACCAACTCGTCCCACGTCGTGCCGAGTCCGTAGACGGCTTCAGCCTGAAGGTCGAGTTGCTTGGTCGTCGCGCTGGTGTCCTTGGCGAGGCGGATGAAGAACATGCGCAGTGCACGTCCAGCCATCGAGCCCCTGATACCGGCGTCACCGATGACGCTCAGCAGCGTCGCTACCTCTTCGAAGGTTACTCCTAGGGAGGCTGCGACCGGACCGACCATCTTGAACGATGACAGAAGATCTTCGAACTCAAGAGCCGTCTTCATCGTGGCGGCGTATAGGATGTTGGCGACGCGAGCCGTCTCCTCCATTCCCATGTTGAACTGCTGCTCGATGCCGTAGACGCCCTTCAGGGCAGTCTCAAGGTCTAGCCCGGTGATGGCTGCAGCCTTCATGACCGGAACGATATCTGAGGTAACGGCCTCTAGGTCTGACATCGAGTCCACGACCTGACCGGTCGTAGATCCCCAGTAGTAGAGTCCAAGGGCGACTTCGTCGGGCTTGAACAACTTGGTCTCGATAGCAGTCTTCTGGATCGCGGTGGTCAGGTTCTCAAACCCGACAGCACCATCTGCGGTGATGTCCATCGAGATCGCCGCACGGCGCATGTTCCAGTCGAAGTCCTTGAGGGCATCGACTGAACTGCCCATCGCGTTGGTGATCGACTGACCAAACTGCTTGATCTGCATACCCATGATTGTGAACGAGTATGCGTTACGACGGTTGGTGTCGATCTGCTGCTGGATGTTCTCAACGTACTGCTGCTGGACTCTCAGGGCGTCGTTGTACGCACGCTTGATGTCCTTCATCGACTTCTGCTGAGCGCGTGCACTCGCAGCCGCAGCCCGCTGTGTCTCGCGGGCGATCTTCTCCTGCGCGCGTACTTGCGCAGCAGCGGCCTTCTCAGCCTCACGCACTTGCTTCGCAGCAGTGGTAGCCGCGGTGCGCTGCTGCCTGTCGGCTGCGGCTGCATCTGCGCGGGCGACTCGCTCAGAACGTGCAGATGCCGCAACTGCCGCTGCGTTCCCTGCCTGTTGCTCCTTGCCGTAGTTGGCAATCCGCTTCGCGAATGTAGACTGCTTGGCCTTCTCAGCCGCTGCGTCTGCCTTGACCTCCGCAGCACGTGCCTTCATGGCGCGGGTTGCGTCGTCCCTTAGGAATCTTTCCTTGGCCTTAGCGGCCTTCTCAGCGGCCTTGCTCTGAGCGTTGGCTACGTCCTCAGCAGACTTCTTCTGAGCGTTAGCGGCCTTGGTGGTCACTTGCTGGATGCCGTTGAGGTCTGCCTTCAACTTGTTGAGGGCAGTCTTCGCCGCAGCCGCGTTGACCGTGATCTTGATCGATAGTTCGCGGTTGCTAGCCATGTGTTATTGCCCCAAACAAAGAAAGACCCGCCCCGCCACTCGCTGGAGTGACAGAGCGGGCCGGGAGGGCGCGATGAAGGCTACTTCGTCAGTTGCTTCATAGCGACGGCCCGCTCAGCGTACATAAACTGAGCGAAAGCATCTACTAGGTAAGCGGGCTGATCGAGTAGTCCACCTTGGTAAGGAAGAGGGCCATAGCCCGATGGTACGTAGACCATGCGGGTCTGAACCTTCTTCCCTCCATCTTGAGGTACTTCACGAACAACCAACTGCCTGTTACGGCATTGGTCGTACAGGGCGTAAGCCTCTGCCAAGCGCGGGAAGTCTGCGACTATTCGGTCGCGGGTGTAGCCTTCCGCTGCCCCCTTGGAGAGGTCGAACGCTTTCCCGATTCTTCCTTGGTCAGCGACATGCTGTTGAAGTGTTCAAGCAGCACGCCGTCCAACCAGTTGGTCGCTTCGGGCGGAAGCAGTCCATAGTTCTCGACGGTGGGCGGAACGTCCAGTGACCACCCAGTCACAAGCACGCCGAACAGAACCTCAGGGGTCTGAAGCGCCATCTCTAGGTTGTCGCCCTCCTCAGTCATTGCTGACCGGGGAATGCCACGAACGATGGTGTTCATGTCCCGCTTGGTTAGGTTGGTGCGGACGATGACAAAGTCACCGTCCTCACCGTCAATCTGCGTGGTTTCTGTCTGGTCTACGATATGGAGAAGACCCATCGGAATCTGTATTCCTTCCTCGTCAGTATGGGATTACGTTACGAGCGTAGCGCCGTCCTGATTATTGATCAGGGTCACGGTGCAGATGCTGGTAGCACTTGTTGGCTTGAGGACCGTGCACTCAACGTCCTGAGTAATGAAGTCCGAAGCGCTGATCGGCACGCCGACAGTCTTGTACTTCACACGTGGGAGGTCGATGCGGAGCGACATGTTGGACAGACCGCTAGTTCCTACGCCCACCGGGCCAAGCATGTAGAGCGATACTGCGAACTCCGTGTCGTTCAGCAGCCGGTCGTACTCAGCCGTGTCAGCGAAGTCGAGGGCCATCGACAACGTCATCTCGCGAGGGCCAAGGGCCACACGGTAGTATGAACGGGTCGTGCGCAACGTGCCGATATGCTCGACGTTGTTGTTCACGTTGAACGTGAAGTCCTTGACTGCGTTGCTGGCCGAACCGGCGATGTCAACGGACGCGCCGCTGAATGCCAGCGGGTAGAACGAAGAAGCCGCGTAGGTCGGAGAGGCAGCGCCGCCCTGCTTCGCACGGCCAACGCCGTCGAGGCCGAAGGAAGCCATGACCAACTCACCGAAGGTGGCCTTGAGTTCCATCGTGTTCACACGGACGCCGTTGTAGGACATGATCAGCGGGGAAGGACCGGCAGTGCTGGTCTCGACGCTGAACGTCGGTGAGGCATTCGCGATGGGGTCAAACACGTGGGTGTAGCCACCGCCCGTGTATGCAGACGAGTTGATGTTCGCTGCGAACGCGGACTGAAGCAGCCCGCCAATATCCTCAGCAACCATCGCCATCTCCATCGAACCAGCNATCTGGTACGGAGCGGCGATAGCAACACCCGAGTCACGGATGCCACGAATCTGCAGAGGGTTGAGGTAGTCGTTCGAATCGTTGAACGACACACTGTTTGCGGCTAGGAACTTAGTCGGTGCAATGCGAGTGCCTTCGACACTCTCCTTTGCGAGACCTACGTATCCAAGCGCGCCAATTCCAACGTCAGCCATTGGGGTTGGTTCTCCGGATCAATCGAGGGTGCGTGCGTAGTTCTTACGCACGATGAGAGTCGTTCTGGACGACTTGGAAATCACATTCCCGCGCTGCTGCGTCCGATACTGCGTGGGACCAACTGTGATGTTGGTCACGGTCCCGTCGAGGGTTCTCTTGCTTCTCCTGCGGAAGTTGGCAAGCACCAGACTGGTGACCTGTACCAGCATCCTGTCTCCAATCGCCTCGTCGGCGTTGGCATCAAAATACTGGCGAGCATCGATATGGATGCTCAGATTGAGGCGCAGATCGCGCTTGTCGTAACCAGTTGTCTCTCCTTCGCTGTCGTCGCTTGCGGGCTCGACGGTCACGGCTGGATAGAGGCTGGCCGGGATGAGACCGGGGTCACCAAAGTAGACCGCGGTCAGAGGCAGGACATCAGCGATACCGCCCTCTGCGGAAGGCTTCTCGTTGAGATCCTTGAGTTCTTGAATGATCTTGTCTGCGACAGTCTCCAACGACGGCCTCCTATGCCTTCAGCCAGTCGTCGGCCCATGACTCCACGGGGTTCATCATGATGTCGGCAACCTTGCCGTCCACGTCGGGCCAGAACTCGCGCTGGGGAACGTAGTTCCCGGTTTCGTTCACGAATCCACCCTTGGTGTTATGACGTACCTTGTCGCCCCACAGCCTGAGTTCAACTGATGAGTTGGTGTAGATCTGGTCGGCAGAGACGCCTTCTGCTCCGTATGGATCGTAGGATGTCGCTGCGTCTCTCAACTGGCCGAACCAGTGCAGGATCGGATGTTCCTTACCCTGCCGCTTTGCGACGGTATACGGCTTCAGCGGTACCCAAGTCCCGGACCCTGCGGCCCCCTCCGTTTCGAAGACATCGTCAACGAAGTCGTAGTAGACCTTGGACATCTTGTCGAGCATCGGGTAGAAGTCAGACATCCGCTTGTCAAGATCGTCCAACTTGTCTAGTACGATCTTGAACCCGCCATCGACAAGGACTGCCATCAGATTCTCCTGCGACGGAGCGGGATCAGCAACTCGCTGATCTGCTGGCTTGAGAGGGGTACGATCTCAGGAACGGATTCCTGTGCGCCACCGTAGTCGGGCTTGAGCAACTCTGATACCCATAGGGCGGTTGCGTGCTTGACCACCGCTGGCGCAGCGGCGAACCCTCCGGTGTATGTAACCGTATAGAGTGATCCAGATGAGAACGTGCTGATGTTGTTGTCGAGCCCGTTCAGTTCGACCCTGCCCATTGCGAGGTTCATGTCCGTCAGGATGACGTTCGTCATTGACGACATGGACGTGGTGACGGGCGTGGACGCAATCGTGGTCTGGGTGATACCAGTCAGCGATTGGATCGGGTACTCGTAGATAAGGTGGGTGTCGGTGTTGTCGCCTTGGAACACTTCAGTGTAGTTCTCCTGAGAGAACTTGCGCTCAGTGAACGCATCGACGTTCGCCGTAGCGATATCGATGTACTCCTGAAGTAGTTCGTCGTCATACTGACGTAGGGCAATCCCGAATGGCTTCGTGCGGAATTCCGCAGGGGTGATGTATCCCATCTAGACCTTCCGCTTGATGTAGGTGTTACGCTTCTTCCTGAAGGCGTCGGGCATCGTCTTGCGATGCGCGAGGCGTGCCTTTGTCTTGAGTGACAGGCGGCGACGTTCGAACTTCTTCTTACGCTTCCGCGACAGGTCGAGGCGCTTGTACTTCTTGACCGTTGACTTGAGAATTGAGACCATTGAAGCGCTCCACCAACGTACGCTCGTAAGATGCCCACGTGAACTTGTCACGGGCGCGAGCGAGACCCTTCTTGGAGTAGCGCTTCCGCTGCTCAGGGCTCTCGATTGCCTTTGAGATCGTGTTCGCAATCTCAAAGCGGTCAACGTTGGCGTACTTCTGCCCGCCTTGGAACCACTCGTAGTCGTTGGGCTCCATCAGGTACCCGGCGTCACCGACGACCTCTGCCCCAGCGGCCCAGTCTGTGTGGGCCACTGGCAGTCCGCACGCCATTGCCTCAGCGAGCGGGAGACCGAAGCCCTCGACCTGAGACGGAAGTACGAAGAGATCTGCCATGTTGTAGAGATCGACAAGCCCCGGAGCGTCCTTGCCGCGGAGGGCTAGGGCGTCGTTGTGAGTCTTCATCTCAGATGGAAACTGGACCCTGTCCCAAGCGCCAATGGTCTTGGCGACCTGTGGTAGGTCCCAACCTCCAAGCCAGTAGTTGTTGAATGGGACAGTGTGCGCGTACAGCAAGACTTCCGGGTGTCTGCGGGAGACCAACTCTACTGCCTCGATCAGCCGGGGCCACTGCTTGCGGCGCACGTTCTGCGCAACGCACATGACCACGAATCTGTCGTCCCAACCCACAGCCCTGCGCATCTCAGCGCGGTACTCTGGATCCAGTTGCTGGAAGTCACGGCTCACACCGTGGTAGGCCATCCAACTGTCAAACCCGGCTTCCGCAAACACCCGTTGGCCGTACTCTGAGCATGTGATGAATTGGATCCCCGCCTTGGGGGCCTTGCGCCATAGTCCGGTCCAGCGCTCGTTCAGTGGCTCC
>BS_KBA_SWE02_21mDRAFT_10000528_pt1 | contig 14451 bp, 26 predicted proteins | sample BalSeasSWE02_21m_FD_9196 | JGI IMG/M metagenome (IMG submission 9196)
CTAACGGTGCTTATATCAGGAGTTGCAGAGGCCAATATTGAATACGGCCAAACAATAGTCTTTGCCACTGCCGCTTGAATCACAAATAACTTGAACTTACACTCTTTCCCTGTTGGACTCGGATTTTCAATAACAATTGAAGTGATATTTTCCATCAGAGTCACCTCAAAATTATTACCTGTTTCAAGGTCAATAGTCAAAACTCCAGATGAAGATGAAATGGTATTCATTGTTTCTGAATAATCTTTTAATTCTGCTTTTTCAATAACTTGATCTTGCATTAATATATTATTACCATTAACTTCAAGATCTTTACTAAGTGTTGTATCTCCAAATTTACCCATAATAATCTCCTTTATATTTAATTTTTATTATTTGTTCACAAAATTATCTTACTTAAATATTCAGATATTCAGAGTTATAATCAAATATTCATTAATCTAATGTTATAATTTTTTTTTCATCTGAAGGAATTATTAATTTTGGTATAAGACCTTCTTTACCACTAAATCTACTTTCTTGTGCAAAATCATTTAATAATCCTAAAGCTGCTGAAGTAGATATTTGTATTCCTGTCGTCCGGACTATTTTCTTACCAAGTTTCTTTAATATATTTTGACGTTCTGCTATAATAAAAACAAATTCATTACTATACGAGGTTATGGTGAATCCGTACAAATTTAAAACATCATACAGATCTTTACCATCTATATCAACCTTTGATAATTTTAATGTTTCATTTAAGATAAAGCTAATTTCATAGGAATAATCATCTTTAATATTTTGGAATTGATTTGTAATATCAAGGGTATTTTTTCTAAAATTATGCAGATTCAAAAATGTTTCGACAAATTTTGATGATGTCAAATTTTTAAACATATTAATTTTAATACCGTGGCTAACATTAATATTTTCAAATTCTGGTTCTACACTAAACAATAAATTAGTAGATCTTTTATTAAAGAATGTTCCTATATTATAATATCCATCTAAAAATGGGATTCTCATATTATAATTTCTATCAAACAATTTTCCAAGTGACAATGTCATTTCAATTTTCCTTTCTATTATAATTCAATATTAGCAAATGCGTTAGACCAATCTCCAGGTTCCTCTTCAAGATCTTTCATATCATTTAAATAACCTTCATGTTCTCCATCATCATCATTATTAAATTCTTTAATTTTTGCAATAAGATAATCTTTAGGAATACAATTTTCAACTCTTGAAGCATATTGGGTATATTTTAAATTATCATCAAGAGTATTATTTGAAACATATAATGCTTGAAGGATTATTTCTGGTAATTCTTCAATTTTATAAGGGGAATTCAAATAATCATAAATTCCATCTACATTATCACTCATATATGTAATAAATTCTTCTCTAATAGCTTCAGGTAATTCATTTGCTTTTAATTTAATATATCTAATAACATGAGGTTCAACTACTCTTGGTTCAGGTCTATGATCAGTTGGTTTATATTTCTTTTTTAATTTTGTATTGAATAGTAATATAATATCTTCATTGGAGGTTAGATCTTCAATTCTTTGTCCAAACATAGTATTTATTTCATACTTCACTATTTCATTTGTAATTTGTTCTACAGTAAAGTTATTCTTAGGTGGTAATTTTACAGAACCATTATCATGAGCGTTAAAATGTCTTACATCAATATTTTCTGAATCAACAACATTATTAAATACTTTTTCAATAAACTCTGATATTTCATTATCATAGATTGGTTGATGTTTTTCTGCTATTAAATTTTTATCATAATGATCAAAAAATCCTACTTCTCTAAAAAACTTAAATCTTGACACTATATTATTTTTAATAACTTCATTATTTTTTTCATTTAAATAACTATATGTTGCTATATCCAAAAAACATCTAAATGAAAAATGAACTATTGCACCGTTTGTATATGGATCTGAATTATTAGATTCCATTCTATTTCTATACAATTTTAAATAAGCGCTAATCATCATTAAATCATAACTCAATTCAATAGTTTTTCTATCAACATCATTTGTTCTATATTTTACTACTGGAATAGCATTAGGGAAACCTGTTTGATTTTGAATATAACTTTGTAAATGTAATTTAAAATATAGATTAGAAACATAAAGAGCTGACTTTAAATCTTGTTCTGTTATTCCAGGTAATAATGTATATCCTTCTCCATTATGTATTGTATTCATGATGGTTAATAATGGGTTATTGTTGGTGAATAACGCGTTTAACATTTGTTCTAGATTTAGGATATTATTTTTTAATGTATGTGTTATAAAAGGACTAATATACTCTTGTATGATAGGATCCTTTGGTAATATAATATCACTTTCTAACTCAGGAATACGAACTTTTGGTTCTTCTTCTTCTGCAAATTTTTCAAACTCCAATGCTTGCTCTGAATCATCAATACTATCTGCGCCACCATGACCATCTGGACAAGTTATTCCGCTGGGTGTCATGAACTGATCTTTTCCACATACTACACATCTAGTTCCGCAGCTAGCTGGAATCCTTTCCACTTCTTTCATCATATATGTATCTTGTTGAATAGGAACTAATAATGAAGGTAATACCTTAATTGAATTTATTACTGAAGTTAATCTATTTGCATTTATACTAGTAAGATATCTCATAGGTAAATCTGTAGATAACTTAATATAATTTGACTCAAACATTCTTAATACTTTTCCTATTATAATAAACTCTGGTTCAAAAGGAAAAATTATTTTACCTGCATCTGAATCATTATGTACTATTTGAAATACAACTACTGCTTGACCGTTGTGATTTCTTAACTGTAGCACAAAGTCTTTATCATTGTTATATCTTTTATAAATATCATTTTTATCAGGACTTTCTGTGTTTTGAAATATTGTTTGAATATTCTTACCTACTGTATTAAATGTATTCAATAAATCAATAACGTTACTTAAAGATAGTCTAACATTTCTTCTCTGTCCTTGATTATCTAAATTGAAAATTAGTTTAGGTTGACTGAATGATACATCATCTGAAGTATTTAAACTTACTGAAATATCTAAATATCCGTGTGAGTCAAATACTTTATCTTTGTAAGAATATAAGCTTTGATTAATCCATTTTAAATCTTCATAATTCATGTTTGAAATTTCCTTTCTTTATTAGTTATTCTCTATGCTATATTTCTTTTATTATATGTTACATGATTTTATTTTATAAACAAAGCATAGTTAGAAGAAACTCTGGTCGCAACGCGAAGAAGAGTTTAGTGGTTTCTGTGTAAAAGGTAAACTCTCTTTACAATATTATTCTAACTAATGATTTTATCCTTAAGTTTTTTAATTCGATTGTAAACTTTTCTTGTAAAATGTATTTTAAAAGGTCTTAAATAAGGTTTCTAGCTCAAAAATACGTTTTAAGTTATTAGTATTATTATTGATTTTAATTCACCTGTTTAATTCAAATAGAAGAAAACGCCGTTTTCTTTAATTCGATTGTACAAAAGTTTAATTCGATTGTACAAAAGTTTAATTCGATCGTACTTTTTCAACAGGAAATTCGATTATTTTTCTTTTTTCTGGAATATGCTTTCTTAATACATAATGATCTAATTCAACCTTTTCTTTCATATCAACCATTTTCATATCAATTAATTCAGTTATTATTTTTTGAAATAATTTATTATTAGTTGTTATATTTTTTCCAGATATACCTAATAAATTAAAAACATATGTTTTTGTTAAAGTAGTCAACATTTTTGTATATGTAAAAAATCTTTGTCTATAAACAATTTGTGATGATTCAGAAAGATTGTATAATTTATCATCAATTAATTCATAACCGCCTGTCATAATATTATGTATAAAACATAAACTAAAACCTGTATTAAATAAAAAAGTACAATTATCTTCATTAATTTCAATATTAAAAAAAGATTCAAAATTTTCTGGAACATAATGAAATGATTTAAAATTAAACTTATAAGAATTATTATATAAACTACCAGTTTTAATAGAATAAGCAAATTTCATTTTACATTCAGTAATAATTTTTATAACTTCTATAACATGTTGTTTTTCCCACCCTAATTCTTTAGATATTTGTTTAAATGTTATTGTTGGATTCCAGGTATAAGGTTGAGCTAATAAATTATATGAAGATTGATTACCTTTCAAACAATTTAAAATATCTAAAAAATTAGATGGTTTAAATAACAAATTACATTTTTTACTAATTCTTTCATCATTACAAGTTTTAGCAATACCTAATTCTGGATTTTCAGCAATTATACATTCATCAAATCTTTTTCTAATTTTTGTAGATAACCAATCCATAAATTTATAACATCTTAAATTCCATCTAGAATCTTCAGTTGCTACAAACATAGTTTGACCTTTACTATCCTTTCTTACATAATCTTCTTTAAATACTCGACCTCGTCTTTGTATCATAGGAAACATATGAATATTAATTCCTCTTTCACTTATCATCTTCATTCAATTCTCCTTTCTAAAATCTTCATAATCTAACTATTCTTTAATATATGTTACAATAATCAAAAAAATGTTCTTAAATAATAAAACCTATAGTCTATATATATTAATAAACAATAGAAACTAATTTGTACTAATAGAACAAATAAAAAAAAGGAGAGTAATATGGTTATTAGAGTATTGAAATTTTTTAGTTTACAAAATAAAATTGATTTATCTCAATCAGGAATTGATGATTTAAAACTTATTATTAAATTAATTTTAATAGTAACTTCATTGATAATAGTATTTGCTGTTCCATGGTTATATGGAATTTCAAAAATTATAAATTTAATATTTAAATGGATGATATAACGCACCTGGAGGTAGAAGAATGAAAGATAGAGAATTTGAGGTAGGAGATATTGTTGTTGTGCATAACAGATCTTTATTTGCAGTCCCGGTTAAGGGACGCGTAACAGATATTTCAAGTAATGGGGCGTTACAAGTTTTCTTTTTTAATGATAACCCTGGTGGGCAGAATGTCACAAAGTTTGATGGTACATATTTCCGCCGTCAACAATGCAGGCTTATTACTAATGATTCAACAAAACCATCCTTTGTGCCAGAAAGTTTCCAGAAGAAAAAGGTTAAGAAAGTGTACTATAAAAAACTAACCAACTGTACTTGCTCTGATGATCCTTATACTGATGCTTGTGATTATTGCTTAGCCTTAGATGGACATCCTGGGTATGTTTGTGCTAATAAACTAACCGGGGAATACGAGGTTGAAGAATGAAACCAGAAGATATGAACCAGCCAAATAAATACCCACTGTCAGATGCAGGGTTTAAAAAACTAATTGAGGATCATCAAGCAAAACCATTCTACCCCAACTGCTACAAGTGCATACACCAATCTGCAATAGTAGGCTGCAATCTTAGATCCCATGGTGTTTGCGATGGCAAAGAGTTTTTCAAAAAAAGAAAAGCTGAACCAGAACCTGTTATAGTCCATGTCTGCACTTGCCCACAAGGCTCAGTATGTGAGTTCTTTGATAAAGAACACGAGATATGTAGATATGGGGAGATATGAAAATGAACAGCCTTCAAGTAAATAGGATAATCAGAGCAATAAATAGTATCACTACTGCAATCTATTTTGTAGCTGTTATGATAGCTGTTATGATAGCTTCGTTATTTTTAGCAATTAAATTGATATGATTAAGGAGAGAACATGAAAGACTTAGAAATTAATGAGATCATACCAGACATTGATGGTGATATTGAGATACACGTATGGTCAGAAGAAAGTGGTAGTGTGAGTGTATGGGCGCCATTTGATAAACTTGAAAAGTGGGTTGTTATCAAACAGAATACCCGTGCCCAAGTTGCATGGTTTCATTCCATGGCTTTGTTGACACAAATGTTATCAGGTTTAAATGCAAATGTAGCCAAGAGTTGATCGTAATAAATTAAGGAGATATAATGATGAAACATACTTTATGGGTAGGAAATTTTCTTTTGGTGATTATTTTTGCAATATTAGTATCTAATAAAGTTGATGTAGGGTCTTCTAGTAGTATTAAGAACAATATTATAAATATAGATAAATTAACAACAACCCCTCAAATAGACCCTCAAATAGAATTATTAAGTAGATATATCAAAGGTAGAAAAAACAATCAACCAAAAGAACTTTGTGATAAAATAGCTTATGAGATTATCACACAATGCAGAATTAATAATATTCCAGATGAGATTATTGTTGGTATAATAGAAATTGAATCGATGTGGAATGCATCTATTAAATCACCAACTGGTGCAAGAGGATTAATGCAAATTCTTATAGAAGATGGAATTGAAATTGATCCTAAAAAAGCTTATGATATACAATATAATATTCAAAAAGGAATAGCTATATTTAAATCTAAATTATTGAAAGCAGATGGAGATATATCTTTAGCTTTAAAATACTATGTTGGTGGGGATGAAGATTATCATAAAGAAGTTTATAAATATTTAGGTAGATATACCTTATATAAAATAAACAATTCTAGAATAGTATTATCTAGGAAAATCCAGATGATAGCTAATAAATAAATAAAAACGAAGGATAACATATGGAATTAACAGAAGAGCAAAGAATAATTCATGATGAAGTTCTTGAATGGTATAGAACTTGGTATAAAAGTGTTATAAAAATTGTTGGATATGCAGGCACAGGGAAAACCACTTTAATGACTGAGATCGCTGCTAACATTCGATTTAATCATGATCTTGGTAAAAAAGGTGCTCATAAAATTGCCTTCTGTGCCTTCTCTGGGAAAGCAGCTCATGTATTAGATACTAAATTGCAAAAAAATTATTCTGTAATGGACTATGATTATGTTGGAACAATTCATGGACTTTTATATACCCCATATTATGTAAGAAAAAAAGGTAAAAAAGTATTAGCTGGATGGACTAAGAAACAAGAGTTGGATGTTGATTTAATTATTGTAGATGAAGGTAGTATGGTTTCAAAAGAATTATGGGAGGATTTATTATATTATGATATTCCTATAATTGTTTGTGGGGATCATGGACAATTACCTCCAGTTGGAGCAAAATTTGATTTATTATTAGATGCTGACTTTCAACTAAAAGAAATTCATCGTCAAGCCCTCGGAAACCCTATTATTCAATTAACAATTGATATAAGAAGAAGAGGTTGTATCACACCAGGGTTTTATCATTTTTTAGATGAAAATAATACTCCTCAAAAAGATGATAATGGTAAAATAATACCACCACCTGTATTTAAATTAGATTGGTCAAATCAACAATGTAAAAATATTTATGAGAATATTAAATGGTATGATGAAGGTAAAAATATTATTCAATTATGTGGTTTTAATAAAACCCGAGTTACATTAAATAATACTGTAAGAGAGAAATTGGATTTTAAATTAGATACTCCATATCCAGGAGAAAGGGTTATGTGTTTAAAAAATAACCATGATTCTGGAATTAAAAATGGACAATTAGGATCTTTAGTTTGGGTTTATTTAGCAGGAAAAGATTTATATGATCTTACTATGAAAATGGATGGTTATATAGATGTTCTTCATTCAAGTCTTGCTATTAGAAGTAGTTTTGGAAAAGATAACTATAATGATGAGATGGAAATTGATTTTAAGAAAACATTTGCTAAAAAATTGAAAGAATATGATCAAAGAGATATTGATATGTTTGATTTTGGTTATGCTTGCACAGTTCATAAAAGTCAGGGTTCTGAATGGGATAAAGTAATATTATTCGAGCAGCGCAATCAATATCAAACAGATCAAGATTATGCAAGATGGTTATATACAGCAGCGACAAGAGCTAAAGAAAAGTTATTCATAATTTCTAATTATTGGGGATAAATGTGTATCATGAAAATAAGTGGTAAGGGTGAAATCAAGGTAAAATCAACAATACCAGATTTAAATTTTTATATGAAGTTAGCNAATTTNAAAGGNATATCTATAATAACTTTNCAAGAAGAATTAACTAATCTTATTAAANAAAATAACTCTTTTATAAACTCAATGAAAATATTAAATTCTAAATATGAGTTAGGTTGTGAGGATGATTATGAAGAAACANCCACCAACATCTTTTAAAGAGTTTCTTAAATAGGAAAGTTGAAATAAAATGATAAACATATTTATAATTATTTGGATGCATTTTGTAGCAGATTTTCTTTTACAAAATGATAAGATGGGATTAAATAAAAGTATCAGCATAAAATGGTTAGGAATACATTGCATAGTTTATTCAATTCCATTTTTATATTTTGGTATAAATTTTGCATTAATTACATGTGGATCTCATTTTATAGTTGATTATATTACATCAAAAGTTACTACATATTTTTGGAAAAGAGAGGAACGACATTGGTTTTTTGTTACAATAGGGTTTGATCAAACAATACATTTATCAATATTTTTAATTATGTTAAATTATTTATAGGAGTTATACAAATACAAATGAATAAACTAAAAAATGAAACAACAATTAATTATTTTAAAGGAGATTAAAACATGGCTACTAAAGCAACATTCGTAGAAAGTAAACCAAATCCTAAAAGAACAGCTGCCAAGAAAGCACGAGGATTTGGAATGGGGAAAATTGGATCTGATGAAAAATCAGCAATCGACGCTTGGTGTCAAAGCAACGACCCACTTTTCAAAATTAAAGGAAAAGAGCGTCATAGAAGAGTTAGAGGGTAAAAAATGGAAACAGTAAAATTCTTAGGAACATCTGGAGGAAAAGATAAAAAAAATAAAACAGATGACCCAAATGAAGTATTGATTATTGGTCAAGAATATACACTTTTAGATACTGAAATTGTAAATTCTTATTATGTAAGATTTATTTTAAAAGAATTTCCTGATTTAAAATTTAATAGTAGTTGTTTTAGCATGAGGAAATTATAAAACATGGAAAAAGCTCATATAGTATGCCTAAATGATTCCACAATAGCAATCATTGATGGTAGTGTAAAAAAAGCTAATGAAGTTAAAGAATTGTTAAAAAAAGAACATCAGAAAAAATACTGTCCTTGTAAAGAATATGATGATATTTTCTTTTGGCATCTTCATGAAGATGTTCCTGTTTATTAACTTCAAAAATACAACCTTTCTTATATAGAGAGGTTGTATTTTTTTTTTTGTCTTTTTTATTTAAGAAACTATTTTACATAAAAGGAACATATAATAAAGGAATTAATATAATTGGAGAATAGAGAATGAAAATAGAGAATTCATTATGGGTAGAAAAGTGGAGACCAAAGACGGTAGATGATATGGTATTGCCTGAAAATTATAAAAATGAAATTAAAACTTTTATAGGAAAAAAAGATATTCCAAACATGCTTTTATCAGGTCCGGCAGGCGGGGGTAAGACTACTCTTGCTCGTATTGTATGCTCTCCACTAGGTGTGTTGAATATTCCAAAATCAAATCTTCTTGAAGCAAATGGTTCTTCAAGAGAAGCAAGATCAATTAACTTCGTTCAAGATGTTATAGAACCATTTTTGAAGGTGCCGCCAGCGGGTCAGGACAAATACAAAATCGTTTTTATTGACGAGATAGATAATCTTACACTCGACTCATTCAAGTCTTTGCGTGGTGTTATTGAGAAATATCAAATTCGATATGGTAGATTTATTGGCACATGTAATTACCTGAGCAAGGTGCCTGATCCCGTACAATCCCGCTTCACACCATTTGTATTCAAACAGATTCCAATGGACTATGTTGAAGCTTATGCTACTAAAATTCTAAAGGCTGAATCTATTACATATACAGAAGAAGATGTAAGATACATAGTTGAGAATTTATATCCAGATGTTAGAAAAGTTGTCAACACATTACAACGTAACACTAACACTGGTAAATTAATAATCAATAAGGATATTGCATTAACTACAGAAAAAGCATTAATTGGTTCTATTATAGAGATAATGAATTTTATTAAAGAGGGCACTCCAGCTAAGATCAACAAAGAGGTGGGTAATATAATTAATTTACTTGATAAACAGGATTTAGAATATGGAAATATTTATGAAACTTTATTTAAAGATAAAGCAATACCTGTTCCTGCAAAAATAATTATTAACAAGTACAGTAGAGATCATTTAAATTGTTTAGTACCTTCAATGCATTTTAGTGCTATGGTTTTTGAAATGATTCAAGCTACAAGTCAGTATTTTACAAATATAAAGAGGTGATATTATGGAATTATTTGAGTGTCAAAATTGTAATTCATTAGCTGAAAAAACAGATACAAGATACGAAAGAATTCAATCTCCAGATGATCTGACTAGTTCTACTTCTGATTTAATATTATCTGAACTTTGGTATTGTTTTGAATGCAATAGTTATTTTAAAGCGTATTATAAATTCGATAAAATTAAGATGTTAAAAGAAGGAGATATATAAATGGATGTTTTAAATATTACAGATAATGAAGATGGATCTGCTAATGTGGAACTAGAGGTAACAAGAGAAGAACTTACTTTTCTTTTAGAAATTGGTTTCAATAAAATTTTAAAAGAAGGTGTGGAGAATTCTAAAAATGTATCTAACTGGGAACGAACAAAAAGTAGCGAATAATAAAAGAACTATTATATTAAACAACTTTACTAATCATAGATTATGTAATGATTGTAAGGGAACTGGTTTAGGCAATATAACTAACAGTAGTCAAGGCTTTACATGGGATGGTGTTTCATTTTGTGATGAATGTAACGGAATTGGTTTTTTAGATTGGGAGGAAACATTATTTATTAAATTATGTCCAGATTGTAAAGGTGGTGGTGGATTAAATAAAGTTTGCACTACTTGTAATGGAAAAGGAGTTTTAGATTGGATTCAATACATAAGAGTTGGTGGAAAAAAGAATAAGGAGAAAAAGTATGGGAAATGAAGATGGTAATGTTGGTATGGGTTTAAGTCAAGGTTTATGTCCAGAATGCGGATATAGTCATCCTCCAGTATCCGGTGGTTGTCCAATGAAAAAAGTACAATCTCCTTCTGGTGAAATTTTAGATTTTAATATTTTTTTAAATCCAATGAAAGATATTTTACTATCTCAAGTAAAAATGAAAAATATTAAAGAGTCTTCTAAATTTTTTAAATGGATGGTTGTGGAATGTACTAAAATTGCTGAAGAATATAAAGAATAATGTATCCATGCAAACAATGTATTATTTTAGTTTGTTGTAGTAAATTCTGTAATGATGTTATTAAAAGATCTACAATTAGTTCCTCTGAACTATTATATCAAAAAATTTGTCCAGATTGTGGTTCTGAATTAAAAAAAGGATCAAAACAATCATTTATTCAATATAATATTAAATGTGATTATTGTAATCATAAATTTAATATGGTAGGTTTTAATTTATCAAAAAGGATTATTAGATGACAATTGGAATATACAATGATAATTTTTTAGAGTATTTGGAACAAAATCTTGGATCTGTAAAGACTAATCCTAAAAACATTATTACTAATTGTCCTTGGTGTGATATTGGAGTTCAAACTAGTAAAAGTCATTTATGGATTTCAATGACAGATCCTATATTTCATTGTTTTAGAGGTGGTTGCAATCAAAGCGGTTTAATATATAAATTAACACAAAAAATTGAAGGAAACGATACTTCAAACAAATATATAAATCATGAACAGTTAAAGAATCTTAAAGTCGAAAAAATAAGATTTGAAAAAAATATTTTTAAACCGAAGGATATAACACTACCAGCTTTAAGAGAAGAATATTTTGTATTAAAATCATTATACATCAAACAGAGATTTAAATTTGCTAACATTTCATTATCAACGGTTCCTGGATTAGTTTTTGATATTGATGAATTAATAAGAATCAACAACATACAATTAGATGAAAAAGTAATAAGATTTAAAGATTATTTACAAACAAATTTTGTTGGATTTTTAACTGAAAACAGATCATGTATTTCTTTAAGAAATATAGATTCTAAATCACAATTTAGATATTACAAATTAAATTTACAACCAACCCAACTTTTAGATTATTATAAATTATTTGGAAACAAAAGAGATTCAAATCATATAATTATGGCTGAAGGAATATTTGATATATACACAGAACATATATATAATGTACTGGGGTTAAAAAATAAAGTTAAATCTTATATTGCAGCTTTATCAACATCTTATATTGCAGCTATAAAGAGCGTTATTTTTAATGAACAGATTTTTAGACCTACAATACATATACTTTCAGATAAAGAAATACCATTAAGTTACTATGAAAAAATGATGAAATATAATAAACATTTAATAAAATCTTTATATATTTATTATAATAAAACAGGAAAAGATTTTAATGATACACCAATTAATATAAGTTGCACAAATATTTTAAGTAATTAAAAGAGGGATAAATATGGATTCAAAATTAAAACAAAAATTTAGAGAAGCGTATGAGGGAACTATTGATAATTGTGATTTGTTATACACAGGAAATTTAAAAAACATAGACTGTTTTAAATTGATTTTTCAAGCTGGAATACAGGATAAAATTTATAAATTTTTTGGTTTAAATACATGCATGTTTAATTATGTACATAATGAACAAGATTCAGTATTAATAGTTTTTTCGATACCGAATGGAGAAGATTATAGTACAAAATATATTGCTGATAAAGTTATGGATATAGTAGAGTTAGGGGAAAGTGTTTTTGTAACTATTGATTACATAAACTCAAAAGAAATAAAAGATGATAAATTTATTTATGTTGTAATGATAAAAAAAGTAACAAACAAAAATTAAGGAGAAAAGGTTATGGAACAAGCGAATTTAAGTATGGAAAACTATGAACAATTTTTAAGATGTTTATCAATTCTTAGAGATGTTTGTAATGATGCAGATATTCAACAAGGTATATTAAGACAAAGAACTAATGATAGTGCTAATGTTTTTGAAATTGATATGACTACTGTTATTAATAATTTAAATTTACCATTAGTTAATTTGAAACAAAAAATTGATTTATTAAAAATATTCTTGAATCAAAATTCAACACAAAGTCAAACAGTAGATATTACAGTTGAAAATGATAATAGCTTTATTGTTTCAGATGAATATTCATCAATCAAATTTGAAGCACCTGATCTTGATTATATAGATAATAAGTTTATTACTGAAGAAGAACTAGAAACTATTTTTACATTAAATGATGAAGATATAATTTTACAAACTGATATTGATGCAAATATTTCAGATAGAATGAGAATTATAGCTCAAAGTTTTAATGTTAATTCAACTCAAATAGAATTTGTTGAAAATGTTGCTTGTATTAAAATGGAAACACAAGGGCATGATCAAATTGCTAAAATCTTATCTGGTATTATGGTGGAACAACCAATGAATTGTGTTAGTAGTTTAGTTAATACTCCATTTATTATTGACCATGATGGAAAAATTAATTTAAAGATGTATAATTATCAAGAACAAATTTGTTCAAATACTTTTAAAACAGCTATTTCTGATATTGATATTGTTATCTATGGAAGGAGTAGTTTAATCGAGGAGTAAATCTTATGTATGTACATTGCATTAAATGCCATCATGAATGGGAATGTACAAGCGAAGATAATCGAATATGTGATTGGTGTGGGGGGGACTTTTATAATTTAGAAGAAACCCCCTTAACCGGGATAAATGATATTATATTAAATTTAAAGAATTTAAATAATCCATTTGCAGATAAAATTATTGAAAAAATAAAAAAATATCCAAAGAAGTAGGTGAACTATGTTTGAACATGTGAAATGTGACTTTGTTATAAATGCAGAGTATGGAGATTACCGTGATTGGTTTTTAGAAAAATTTCATAATATACATAAAACTAAAATTCAAGTTTTTTTAGAACATCAATTGATGGGTGAAACTTTATTTCCAATTAATGCAAAATCAATTAGTTGTGTTATTAATACAAGTGTTAAAAAAAATATATCAATATCTAATTACGGATATTTTATACCCGAGATGAATATAAGAAGAAAGACAATGTTTGATAATATAACATATATTGGACTTAATGATACGTTAAATTTAAAAATAGATATAGATTTATATGGAGAATAAAATGTCAGTTGCAAATTTACTCAGCTATTACCCAACTTATAGTATTGTGGATGAGATAATATCTTATAAAAATTATGATACTTTGAATATTTTTGTAGATTTAAAAAATTGTCTACAATCTATCTATATGGAGCATGCAATTGTTAATCTTATTGAATCCACTAAAATGACTGGTAGATTTGATACATCAATATTTACATCATTAATGTCTTTTATAGCATTTCATAAAACATATGCTGCTAAAAGAAATATCAAAGTTAATTTTTATATATTTTTTGAAAGTGGTATATCATACTATCATAATAACATTAGTAAAAAAT
>BS_KBA_SWE02_21mDRAFT_10000529_pt1 | contig 14441 bp, 7 predicted proteins | sample BalSeasSWE02_21m_FD_9196 | JGI IMG/M metagenome (IMG submission 9196)
AAGGAAAGAACCATAGATTTTTGTTTCTTTCTGAATTACACGAATTATAAGGAAGAATATTTGAATCAGGACGGGAAAGAAGAATCAAACGGGAAGAGAATTATAGGGAAAACAACAAGGGAATAAAATGGCAGGAACCAGATACTCGCATAATAAACGGACTGACAACATAACTTGCATCATCTTTCACCCCGACACCACCCAAAATTGTGCAAGACTGGCAGAACAATCCTCCACTATTTGCCAGTAAAATGCAACCAATCTTCCGCATAAGGATTTCGCGTCGGATGCTTGCCCACCAAGCGACAACAAGATGTGGCGACCTTTTATCATAATGTGGAGGGTGATTTAAACCATGCGGTGAATAAGATCATGGGGTCACATCTTGATTTATGAATTGAATGGTGGTACGCTTGCCTGTATCCCGGTCCAAGAAGCAACTGGTTATGCGTTTTTAAGTTTCTGATTCTACGATTTTTAGTTCTTTATCTGCCAGGTCATAAAGGTTATAGACGAGGTGATCAATTTGTTTGTCAGTGGAACCGAGCTGACGCTTTAGCACCTCTATTGCCTGGGGGATTTTGGATTCGGTGAGTTTTTTATTCAAGTCCAACATGTTGTTGACAAGGCTGACCATTTGTCGATTTAGATATTTCACAATCTGGGGAGCGTTATGAGCGAAGATATCATCTGAAACCGCAGGAATATGATTTAGATCGCGTAGCCCAGAGGGTTTCGGAAGTATTGGGGATGAAGCCGGAAGACGTCTTTTCAAAGGGGCGGCAAGAGAGTTGGAGCGTCCCCACTCTCCATGCGATGATTGATATGGAGTTAAATAGCCAACGGGATCGGGCCTTGTGAACCTGAGATGATGCAGGAGCACTCGTTGCCGCTTCCCCATCGGGGAGAGAAAATGAGCTCGGAGATAGAACCGGAAAGGATCGAGCGTGCGGCGAAGGCGGCAGGATTTGGCGCCGATCTTTCACGACGGCAGTTTCTTTTTCTTTCGGGCGGCGCCATCACCGGGCTGGCGGCCTTGAGCATCTGCCGTGCATGGGGGGCTGATGCGCCCGTTGTTATCATCGACAACGCCAGGGGGCTCCTTGTTGCCGACCCGAGTCGTTGTGTGGGCTGCCAGCGCTGCGAACTGGCCTGCACCGAATTCAACGACGGCCGCGCTCAGCCTTCCCTGGCTCGAATCAAGGTAGGCCGAAACATCAACTTTGGCCCCGATGGTCCCGCCTGCGCGCATGCAATACAGGGCGCATGGGGGAGCGGCATCTTCATGGTAGACACCTGCCGTCAATGCCCCCATCCAGTGCCCTGCGCCACGGCCTGTCCCAATGACGCCATCCAGGCCGATCCCGGAACGGGAGCCCGGTTTGTCGACACAACCGCATGCATCGGCTGCCGTTTGTGCCTGCGTGCGTGTCCCTGGAACATGATGAACTTCGACGAAGAGAGCCGGAAAGCCACCAAATGCTTCTTGTGCCAAGGCAATCCCAAGTGCGTCGAAGCTTGCCCGTCCGGGGCTTTGCGCTATGTCCCCTGGCGTGACATCACCCGTGAGGCCGCCCCACGCACAGCCATCCTGCCCGCTATCTCCACAGAGAAAGCCAAGGGATGCCTTGATTGCCACCTCAGCCAGTGAAAACAGAGCAGTGCCTACCTGACGGACGGCTTAGAAGCATGATGGTGTCCTGTAGGCTGAGGCTATGTCATTCTCATTTTGGATGTTTTCAGTTCCTTCATTGAGAACTATTATTCCAGGGAGACAAGTATGGCCACAAGAATTGGAGGCTTTGCAGGGAGAGTCCTTCGAGTAGACCTCTCCACCGGCAAAATCAGCTTCGATGATACTGTCGAAAGGTACCGGGAGGTACTGGGGGGTACGGGCATCGGCTACAAGGTGATATGGGAGGAGGTTCCCGCAGGGACCGCACCATTCGATGCAGCCAACAAGATCGTCTTCGCTACTGGCGCTCTGGCCGGAACCGGCGTGCCATGCAACGGCCGCACCGCCGTGACCACCCTGTTTCCATCCTGCTGGCCCAGGCCTCTTGTAGCAAGCGGGCACATGGGCGGCCAGTTTGCGGCCAAGCTCAAGTATGCCGGCTATGACGCGCTTATCGTCGAGGGCAAATCCGATAAGCCTGTGTGGCTCTTCATTCGAGATGGCAGGGTGGAGATTCGTGACGCAAGGCATCTCTGGGGCACCGGCATTCGCCGCACCACCCTCGAGATCAGCCAGGAGATGGGGCAAAATAGCGTTGTGGCGGCCATCGGTCAGGCAGGTGAAAACCTGGTGCCCCTATCCGTAGTTATGAATTCCGTTTCCCATTCGGCTGGCGGCGTGGGCGCGGTGATGGGCGCCAAAAACCTCAAAGCCATAGGCGTGCAGGGCGGCGGCTCGGTGCGCATCGCCGGGGATAAATCCGAGTGGGAGCGCCTGGTCAAATTCCATCTCTCGATCCTCGGCAGCAACAATCAGCATGTGGNGCCGAGCTTCCCAGATCCGCACTCTGAGTACTACAACCCCACCTCTCGCTGGGTGGGAGCTCCGGGAAGAAGCTGGGGCGCGGCCGATCCTCCTGTAGAGATCAACGGCGGCCTCTACGACCTGAACAGGATCGCCTTTCGCGCCAACAATGGCGTCTTCTATCTGGGCGAGCAGGCATGGAAACACACGGTGCGAGGCAATGGCTGCACCGGGTGCCCCATTCGCTGCCACACCATCCTCAAAGTCCCTTCGGTTGCAGCCAAGTATGGCATTCAGGACATCGCACAGAACACGTGCGCTGGATTGCTCTTCGGTCGCTCTTTCTTCAAATGTCTTCCCGGCGGCCTTAAATCCCAGACGGCTTTGGAGGCCTGCATGGTCGGAATGCACATGGCCGATGATCTAGGGGTCTGGTGCAACTATGGTCAGCTTCAGCGGGACCTGATGAAACTCTATTACGATGGCACGATCAAGGCCAAGATCGGTTCCAAGGAGTACACCTCGTATTCATGGGACAAGTATGAGAGCGGCGACCCGCTCTTTCTCTTTGAAATCATTCCCCGCATTGCCATGCGCCAGGGCGAATTGGCGCATAGCTTAGGTCTTGGTAGCGGATACCTTCTAGACCACTGGTCCATCCCGGAGGAGGTATGGACCCAGGACCTTGCATGTGCCTATTGGAAGCTCGGCCACCCCAAACACCACGCCAATGAAGACGACGGCCAGTGCGGGGTCATCATCAACACACAATATAACCGCGACTCTCAGTGCCACTCGCACGTGAACTTCATACGCAATGGCCTGCCGCTGGCGGTGCAAAAGAAGCTGGCTGCAGAGATCTGGGGATCTCCTGACTCCGTGGACGGTGTTGGAGACTACACCCCGATGAACATCCACAAGGCGCGCCGAGCGAGATGGTCGCTGGTCCGCAAGGAGCTCCACGACAGCCTCGGCCTGTGCAACTGGATGGGGCCTTGGGTGGCATCCCCCATCAAGGAGCGAGGCTATTCTGGTGACGACAGTCTGGAATCGAGGTTCTACAGTCTGGCTACGGGGCTACAGACAAGCCGCGAGGAACTGGACCTGATCGGCGAGCGGATATTCGTCCTGCACCGGGCCCTTACGATCCGGGACATGAGTGAAATGGACATGCGCAACCATCATGATCTCGCCCCCAACTGGATCTACCAGGACCCGAACGGTGCTCAGGTTTTCACCAGGGGCAGTATCCGGATGGATACTCAGGATATAGCCAAAGCCATGGATATGTTCTACGAGCTCATGGGTTGGGAGAAGGCCACCGGGGCGCCGACAGCTGACACTTACGCACGACTGGGACTGCAATCCGTGGCACAGGCCCTGGCTGCGAAGAAACTTCTACCGGGAGGGAAACCATGACAGGCGAGGAACGCAAAACACTCTGTGAGGCGCTGGCCGAGGCTATCCGGGAGGCGAGCGCGACCGGAATGTTGATAAACAAGGGCATATTGCTGACCAATTTGAAAGAGCACGGCATCCGTGACTACGACGAGCAAGAGAGCCCGGACATGGAAGCCCTTTTGGCCCAGACCCTGGCCGCCCACCATGATTTAGCAGCCTTGACCAGCATCACCGGGGAAATGCTCTACCACTCCTCTACCCTGCTCAGCAGAACCTATGCTTCCATTTTGGACCGCAAGAGCTCACCGGTAATTCTCATCGCCGAAGAGGTCCGCAGGAACTCGGCTGAATACCCCCGTCCCATACCCATCGACCTCTTCAACCGGGCTCCCTTCGACCTCACCACCGAGCAAGTCGAAGCTGCCCTCAAATGCATGGCCATGAGTTCCGAGTTTCAAGACATCTCCTTCACCACGACTTCAACCGGAGCAATCTACCTCTTCTCCATCCGCCACCTGGAGCGCCCCTATGCCGCGTTTCTCGCCGAGCGCTGCGATACCGGGCTTCTATTGAATCCTTGAAGGAGCATAGTCAAAAACAGTCTCATTTCAGGCACATAGTGTGAGGCATTGACACTTGAAGGGAAAGATTGGGACAGGCGAATGATGTCCCACTATCCAGTGCTTTCAGAAAGCCGTTTGGGGAATAGATGCCATCCAACTGCTTAACAGCTTTAGGTCGCTTCTCATGCCGCGATTAAAAATATCCCTTGGAGTTCCGGTATACTCTGGAAACGAACTCCTTCGTGCCGATAATGCCGCTGTCGGTGAGATACCTGGTGCGATAGCGGAATCTGTCTAAAGGAAAACCGACTTTATCTCCTTTTCACTCAAACCTCAATCCCGACCATAATCTCGCATGGTGGGACGAATACTCAAAACTGCTCTTTCTCACCACCAATCTTGATGGTCCCGTAAAAAGTCGAAAATCATCTGTTTTCGTCATTCCCGCGGGAATCCAGCTTTGAGCACGTAGTTCCTGGATTTTTGCGAGGCCAACCGTAAACCGTCAACTGGAAACCGTCAACTTTCATATAAATTGATACACTCTAAACGCCATGCTTTAGGACTTAAAATGAATCCATTCGGAATGCAATTTTTGGCATCCTTCATTTCTCAGTTTACACTTTTTTCGAAATGGAGTGTATTACCAATTTGCAAATAGGGTTCTGACGGTGAGAATTGGATGCCGAAACTGGAAACTCGAAACTGGAAATTAGATAACGCGTTCAAAACCTCATGTTCTTCCCGATTTCAAGTTTCCCCGTTAAAACCGGGATCTACGACAAGTTTTAAATTTCAAGTTTCCCAAACAAAAAACGAGAGCAAAAAAGTGTAAACTGCTTTCCGGCTTTAACGAAGGATGCCTCCAAACTGATCGATTATCTCCGGCCCTTTTCCACTTCCTGCATCCACTGGTCAATTTCAGGGGGGCATGAGTGCCGGCATACGGCTTGCCGCACGCCGCACTTCAGGTGAGGTGATATGGACTCGCTTTCAATCTTTCTCATTTCGGGCTGTCGTCACTTTTTAATATTTTCACCAGCACGGGTTAACATTCCTCTGGCAGAAACGGAACGTTGATCCGTCACATGAAGATAGATCTGCTCAATTTTGCCCGGAGCCACCAGCGTACACAGGTACATGCCGTCTTCATCGGCCATGTAAATCCTTTTGCCGTCAAACCCGATGACACCGGTGATGGTCTCTCTGCGGTTGTCGGATGTCTTGAATCCTGAGAAGCGAAATCCTTCCTGCTGGTCAATTGTCACCTTGAACTGCATATGGTGGAGTTTTATTCCCTGGCCCAGCGGTACGTGAAACTTCGGGACAGGGCCGCCGGCAGCGGCACGGTCATGGATAACGCTTTCCAGGTCCATTATCCAGGCGCCCTTCAGATCCGGAATCACCGATTCTTCAGCAAACCCAGTGCCATAAAACATGACCAAAACTGTTGCTGTCAAAAAACAAATAAATGCACGCATAATCCCCTCCTCAATAGTTTTAGTGAATTGAAAGAAAAACCGTTAACACTGAGATAAAAAAATGTCAAGGCCTATTAATTCTACTTTGCCGCGCCGGCTGCCTGGCGGCGAGGCTCTTTGCTTGGATCTTCCGAGCCGACTCGATAGCAGACCTTCTTTTTTTTCGGAATGCATTTTTTTTAAATGCCCATTTTTTGGCATCCTTCATTTGGCAGTTTACAATTTCGTCATTCCGGTATGCTTTTAAGCCGGAATCCACCCCAGCGCATCCCTGGATTCCGGCTTAAAAGCATACCGGAATGACCTGGTAGCACGAATGCTCTTCAGAAAAAAGTGTAAACTACTTTTTGGCTTTTATGAAGGGTGCCCATTTTTTTAATTCCCTCTTGTTGGATATATGGTAGCATTAATTTTTACCATTGAATCCCTTTGGATGTAAACAGCAACGCGTTTAGAGACCGTTTCAGGGGCAAAAATTACAAGAACCCTGAATCAAGCTATATTTTGAGAAAATTCCGCGTGGTTATCGCAACCAACGATAGGAAATATCACATGGTTAAATCTCAATCCTCCGAAACCTTCCACCGCTGGCATGTTCTTGCGGCGGTGGAGGTGGGCAATTTCGTCGTCTACATGGATACCTTCATTGTTAACCTTGCCTTGCCGTGGATGATGAGCGAATTCGGGGTTCCCATCACCACCATCAAATGGGTTGTTGTGGCGTATCTCCTTTCCCTTACCGTCATGCTCCTGACCGCCGGACGTATCACCGACATGATAGGCCTCAGAAAACTGCCGTCCCTGGCGGGAATGGCCCTTTTGACCATCGGTTCCGGGCTCTGTTACATAGCGCCTTCATTCGGGACCCTCGTGGCTTTCCGGGTGCTGCAGGGGGTGGGCGGGGCGCTGGTGCTCTGTAACGTGATGTCCGCCATTACCTACGCCTTTCCACCGGAGAAGAGGACCATGGCCATGAGCGTTAATGCCGCGGTTCTCGCACTGGCGCAGGTGACAGGATTGGTTATGGGGGGGGCTCTGATCGGTCGGTTCGGATGGAGACCGGTGTTTTTGCTCGGTGGCGCCCTTTCCATGTTCGGCCTGCTCCTGGACATCACCGTGATAAGCCGCCCGAGAGAACCTGTCCTGAAACGCGAGGTATCCTTTGACTGGCCAGGGTCCCTGCTCTCCATCCTGGGAGTCGCCGTTCTTTTCTTCGGTTTCGAGCGATTGGGAGATGATGCGGGCAATTCGCTGGGATTCTGGTTGATTCCCGCAGGTTTGATTCTGTTGGTCCTTTTTGCAGCAGTGGAACGGAAGGTGCGCACACCCCTTCTTGACCCGAAACTGTTTCGATCCCGCATGTTCCTTTTCGGATCCAGTGCGGCCGGCATCTACTTTATAGCCGCCGTATCCTGCTATTTCATGTTGCCTTTCTACCTGCAGCTCGCCATGGGATACCCGCCTCTCAAGGCAGGCATGCTGATGGTCCCCCTGTCGGTGGGTCTCGCCGGAACCGCCCCCATTACCACTCGGCTGGCCAGGAAAATCAGTCCATTTTACCTCTCCACCGCCGGCATGTTTCTGGTCTTTTGTTCCATGGCCTGGTTTTCCACCCTCACCGCCCATTCCCACTACATTCATGCTGCGGTCGGTCTCCTGATTCTGGGCATTGGAGGAGGCCTTTTTCAGCCGCCCACCAACAGCTCGGTTCTCAGTGCCGCGCCAACAGGAAGTCTAAGCACGGCCAACGGCTACCTGTCTACGGTCCGCACCATGGGACAGGTCATAGGGGCAGCCCTTTCCGCCCAGTTGCTGAGCCGGGGACTGGATGGAACGGGGCTGGTGGACACGATCGGCAAATCACTGGATGCATCTTCCCTTGCCGGGCATTTTTCAGCCTACATCGCTGCCCAATCCACGGCTTTTCGGGTGACTGCGGGAGTGGCACTGGTGGGGATCCTGGTATCCATGCTCCGAGGGAGAGGAAATAAATAGCTTGAGTTCTAAGCCAGGCATAAGGGCATCCATCTCCCTGACCAGACAATCACAATCTCACACAACACAGAATGCCCGGAATAAGCACGTCCCCTATCCTCCGATTGGCCCACGGATTTGTCCGTTTCGTCCCAAAGTGCTTTCCGTTTTCTTCTTTGTATGTAATAGTGATAACGATTGGTCAACAAGCTTATAAACGGGGCTGATCCAGGGCGGGTCGACCGGTGGACTGAAAAAGAACAAAGGAGGGGCGTATGGGGCGAAAAACTGTCTTCTCTACCAACCGAATTCTGAAATGGTACGGACTGAACGCTTTTCTATGTATTGGGCTGACGGCGATCCTTCCGAATTGCAACAGCGGAAACGACACCTTTGCGCCTCCCCAGCCCAGAACATGGTTTTATGAACGTGAATTTACCCAAAACCCATCCCTGAAAGCGAAACCTGATCAGGTGGTCCTATTGTCCATCGTGCCTGGGGTGGCGTCTGTAGAGCATGCCATCCCCTACCAATTCGAGGATGGAGGCCCCTATCTGTTCGCCATTGAGCTGGATGACCCGTTCATCACCCGCGCCGATCTGTATGACCGGAACGGCGTGCGGGCGCTTTCGGTGGAGAGGGGCGATGGTGGAGCGTACATAAATCTTTCGCCGGGGACGTACACGTTAAAGGTGATCCATGACGGGTCTGATGCGCCTTCTGAAGGGACGGTGGCATTTATCCGGCTGAAACAGGCCGATGCGGCGGAAAAGCCGGGGGACCCCGCCGCAAAGGCTGGTGAGACGGGTTCCTTTATTAACCCGGTATATCCAGCTTTTGTAGCATTACAGTCAAATTCCGTCGCCCCTTATCATTATCTGGGGACTGCCGACTATCAGAATGTGCCGGGGGGCGGCCTTTTTTCCTATCCGATTTCAGAGATCACCTCTCTGGCTCACCTCTTCTCTTTTGAGCCGGCGACTGCTGTTGATTGTAATGAATCCGGTTCGTATCCGGCGTTCGAGGGCACTTACAGACTTCATTCATGGCAGGGCGACGTCTTTACAGCTTTATTGGTCTCTTGCACAGCCACTCCGCCTCAGTGCCCTTCCAACCAGACGAAAGGCCCCGAAGGCAAAACATACCTGCCCGCTTATGACGAATTTAGGGAAATTTTTGTGCATGTTGAAGACAAAAACTACGGTTTTTTTGCTTTATGGAGCTTTGTCGTGGATGGTTCTCCCTGTTCTCCCATCTATACCGATCCGGGCAACGGCTATGCCTACTATACAGAATTTCAGGCGCCTCCACTCAACCCTCCGGAGCAATGGCGGATCGATACATCATTCACATTTTATAAGGACGGCGAACAGATTAACCGGTCAGCGTTGGAAAAGGGAGAAGTAGCCGTCTATGAAGGGGCAAAATATACGGGACCAGCCGTCGTTCTTCGCAAGTCCTTTGACACAACCTGCCTTATCCCCATGTCATCGATCAAGTCCGTCGCCTTTGGATATGAAACGGACACCACCGTCCAGTTTTTCAGCGATGAAGACTTCGATCCCGACAGTCTTCTGGTGACAGTGGGCGTCGATACACAGGCTAACCTGGATCTTTCAGGCGTCAATTCCATTTATATTTTTGATTCCAAGCAGATACTGATCAGTTCCATGAAATGCCCCTCCTGCAATCTGGCGGGCGTGGATCTTTCCAATTTGATGCTGAAGGGCGCCAACTTGTCGTACGCCAACCTCATGGGCGCAAACCTGACAACGGCCAACCTGGAAGGTGCAAGTCTGCTCAACGCCTTTTTGCAGGGCAATCCAGACCCCAACCCGGGGCCGGCCGCCACCCTCAGCGGGGCCTATCTGAAGGACGCCAACCTCAAGGGCGCCAACCTTGGAGGGGTTGGTTTTTTAGCCGCCAGCTTTTACTCGAGCAATTACAGTCAGGACGGCTGCAGCCAAGACATAAACCATCCCCTTTTCACCGAAAACTGCGCAAGCGCCGAGGGGGCCAATCTGAACGCAGCAGCATTTACAGGCGCCTATCTTGCCGGCGCTGATTTTTCCGGAACTACGGCCATAGCTGCTGATTTCACCGGCGCAATACTCACAGGGGCAAAGTTTACAGACGCCAGCCTGGGCTGGGACATCGATACAGGCGCCAGGACCATATTTGTCGGCGCCTTTATCGGCGGCGCTGATTTTACCAATGCAACCGTTGACGGGGCAAACTTTCTAAACGCCTACGTACATTGCGATACAGACGGCGCCTGCATGCTGTTCACCATATCGAAGAACAACACAAAATTCCCAGGGTTTGACGACTCCGACGACAGTCCCTGCGTCATGTTCGCCTATGCCGGCGCCACTACAACGCCCACGACGGATGATACGAACATCTGCCCTGACGGCAGCAGTAACGACTCGTGCGGCCAGCTCTGTTCTGACTGGCCCAGCCCCCAGATTCCCAGAGAAGAGTCTTCCCAGAACAACTCAATCTGCCGCGATAGATCGTCGTCGTGGTGCAACCAGATCGACACCAACTGGTAAGACAGATTTCGTCAAATAGTAATAACGACTTAACCACTAACGAGGTCTGTAAGAAGAAGGAGAAAGGAGACAATGATATGAATCAGGAGGATAAAAAGAAGAAAAAGGAAGGGATCACACGACGCGAATTCATACAGCATTCAGCCGCTGCCGGCGTCGCTTTTACGTTGCCTGGACTTTTCGCAGGCTGCTCGAATTCCAGTTATTCCACCACACCCGGCAAAGAGTCTCGAACGTATTATTTTGACCTGAGTCATGGTGATCCAGCCCACACTTTTCATCTGAAGGCCGGCGCAACCTACATGGAACTTATCAAGGTGAAACAGGAAACCCTGGCGACGGCGAGGAATGCAAACCCCATGTTGTCCCTGGTTCCCGATTCGAATATTACCCATTATGTAAATATTTCATTCTCTTTTGGCGCCATTTGTCTCTGCTGGATCGTGGGCGAGGATCCAAAAGCAGTCGACGGCAGTTGGAACATGCCGCTGATGTTTTTCCACATCCCCCAGGCGGCCCTTGAAGTGGCGGCCCGAATGCCCGCCGCCAATCCGAACGCCGGCGCCAACAAATTTGCGCTGTATGGGTCAGACACCCGCGCCTATGCAGGCAATCCCCGTGCGTATTTGTGGGCCGACGAATTTAAAAACTGGCACGATCAGGCCACAGCGCTGGTTTTCAGCCACCAGGAGATGGTGTGCGGAGACCCCAACAGCGCGGCCTACATTCAGAACCACATTATCAGCCCCTCCGAACTGACCTCTGCTCTGTCGAAAATACTGCAAGGACAGGGCCCTGCCGCGGAGAACGGCGGGTGGGCGACTCAGGAGGTCTATATCGATCCTGATACGGGAAAACCCTATCTGAATTCGCAAGGTCAGAAGCAGTATTTTACCAAATGGTCGCAAACCACTCTATACGCCACGGGCGCTGCCGTAAGCTCGACTTTGCAACAAGTGAAGGATGACTATGCTCTGGGAGCAAATATTACCAACATGGCCGTTGATCAGGAAAATCCTGAAATGCAGGGCAAGATCTGGAAGGTACGGGACGGCATTACAACGGTTCAAGCCGGGGAACCCTCTGCGAACGTGGTTGACTACACTTTTAGTGAGGCTTCGTGCAAACACGGGTATCACGTTGAAATCAAGTCCGTGAGTACAAACGGTCCGGATATCCAGATCGAAATACAGGCGCATAACTGGTATGTGCGATATCTTGGTCTGTATATCCGCTATCTGACATCCGAAAATACGCCCATTTCCGTGGCCGATCTGCCATCGGCTGTTACGGACAGTTTTCCCTCCCGGTGGAAACCCTTTAACGGCACGTACGACAATATGGCTTTGATGATGGGGGCCGAACTCGAAATGCTCGGGATTCCATTGAAATCGGTCAACCAAACCTTCAACATCATAATGCCCTCTATCGCGTCAAAGGTACAGGTCCTGGCCGGAGGGATCGGCATGGGAAGCAACAAATATGCCGACACACTGCAACCAGGGGTGGCGATGACCGCCATGATCAATATCTGCACCCCCGCCATTTTCCTGTCCTTCGCGGCGGCTACGGGCTATAATCAATTTGTCGAAGGAGTTTCAGGATCTGAGACACGGTTGATTGCACAGATCCTTTTGGAAAGCGTATTCGACGCCATAGCAACCGTCGATTATGACAGCCCCAATACGTTCATCAGCATGGCCCAAAGCGCCGGCACTTATCTCCTGAGCAAAGGGGGCTGGCTGGCTGCCGAGATGAGTGCGGCTTTGTCCGCGGGCGACGCCACCGACGCAATTCCCATCATCGGATGTATCGCCCAGGCTATCGCCGCAGCGGGTATTGCGGCCGCCCTGGCCCAGACGGTCGCCGAGGTGTGCCGTTCTCCAAAAACCTACGCATATAAAATGACTTTCACCCACGATATCACCGTGACCATCTGCCATGACCCGAAAGACACGAATGGCTTTCCGGCAACGGCTACCCAGTATCAACTGTTGGCTTTCTTTGACAGCGGCACCCCCTGGAAGTCCGGCAGCATTACGATGCCGGGAGGCGGAGCGACCTGGACCCAGCCCCTGAGCTACACCTTCAAAAACGCCCCCTACGGAGGAAATGTGAAGATAACGGTTGGGTTCTATTCCGGCAACAATTGGCTTGCGGGTCAGGGATCCACGGGGATCATCGAGAATGACAAAACCGCCGCAAACGTTACGATCACCATCACGGAAAACAAGGTGCCCCTCCAGATCAATACCCTTTACAGCCACAAGGAAAAGACCATTCTCGATGCGGATGGAAACCTCGTCTGGCTGGCGACGACGGAAGCCCCCACCGCCAATATAATGGACCTCAACTGCGGAAATCAGAACGGCGACCTGTGCGAACCTGCCTGCATCACGGTGAGCGAACATTTCGCGGCTGCGGGGTACTCGTGGAGGTCCTGCAGCGACGATGTCCAATCGTGCGATGCAGGCGCAGGTGGTCAGCTTTTTCAGTTCGCCAACATGAATACCGCTCAGGATCCGGAAAGTGGACACGAAACCAGCGGGTGCGGGTTTTCCAATTTGGTGAGGATCGTTTATGACTTGATGGATGCTCAGGACAACAATTTCTATATAGACACAACGGAAGGAAACAACCTGGTAAGGCAGATACGACTGAACCTTTACGAAAAACCCGATTTTGACGGGCCTCATTCCAACATATGCTGGGGCGCCTTCAACTGCCCGTCCGACGCTCTTATGCTCCACCCCTCAAGAAAACTCATCAGCATCAACAGCGAATACAACAAGATCGAAGTCCTTTCTCTGCCTGATGTGGCCGGGCCCGACAACGAGGCCCCCCTGGCCCTGATTTATTCCGCCACCGGAACCAGGGAAGGACTCATCTCGGGTCCTGTATGCGGCGCAGTGTCCCCGGACGGAGCTATCCTGATCCTGGAGAGTGTAAACCAGCGTATTCAGGCATTTGATCTTGGGGGCAACCCGGCCAAGCGGTTCGGATCGGCAATGGATCAATACTATGCTCCCCTGAAGGCGGAAACCTCCCCAGCGACCTATCTGGATATGGCCGTGGAATATATGGGGTATATTTATGTCCTGTCCTACATCACACAGCAGGGCCTTTACCAGTATAGATTAGACATCTACACGCCGGAGGGGGACTGGCTCTGCCGAACCACAGGCGTCAACGCCTCCAAGCTGGGGGTGGACTTATGGAGGAACGCCTATATGCTCAATTACGAAACCCTCAAATACCCGAACGGAAGTCTCCCTAATGTGACAGAGCCATCGGTAAGCCAGTGGATACCGTCTACGCCTTGAGGATTCTATAAAAGGAGGGATCAGGATGAGATATCGAAACATCTTCAGGATTGTATCGGCTGCATGGTGCATGGCAGCCGCGCTTATTCTTTTTCAGGGGAATCCCGGGGCAGCCGCTACGGAGACCGGGCAGGATATAACTCAGGCCGGCGCCTGGCAGGAATCTCATGAGAGGTTGAATGAAATCGCTGCAAAGAACAGGCCCATGGGTACGGCCCCTGATGGGGTGCAGCTTCCCGCCGGGGTGAGCAAGGCCTGGTGGGGTTCGGCAAAGGAACTGATTCGGGCAGACCTGCAACGTACGGTTTCCGGGAATCGCAAATGGATTGCGGCCGACAAGCGGGGCGGGCGACATCCCGTGACCTTGGATCCTTTGATCACCAGCCCGGACTGGAGCGTTGCAGGGGAGAACGACCTATCCTATTTCGGCGCTTCTGTGGCCACGGCGGGCGATGTGAACGGCGATGGGTATTCGGATGTGATCGTAGGCGCTTGGGGGCTCAGCGGAGGGGTTGGGGTCCAGACGGGCAAGGTCTATGTGTACCATGGTTCTTCCGGGGGACTGTCGACCACTGCGAACTGGACCGCCCTGGGCGAGCACAGCGGGGATCGCTTCGGCGCTTCTGTGGCCACGGCGGGCGATGTGAACGGCGATGGGTATTCGG
>BS_KBA_SWE02_21mDRAFT_10000530_pt1 | contig 14440 bp, 10 predicted proteins | sample BalSeasSWE02_21m_FD_9196 | JGI IMG/M metagenome (IMG submission 9196)
TAACCCGATTCGGGTTCATAAGCTGCAATTCCAAAATCATCAGTGACAAAGGAAGGTGCCAGGCGCTTAACATCCTCTGCATCCAGAATGAAAGATGGGATGCCAATACGCTGGTGCATGGCCACATTGCCACGCAACTGCTTTTCATATTCCGCCTCGATCAACTGAAGGAATCCTGTGCGTGTAAAGCCACACTCCCCACCCACCTTCTCGCCCCAATTACGGAAATATTGAAAGGAGGCCCAGGCCAGGCGGGATTCCGGCTCCAAGTCATAGTGCATGCGTACCAATCCGCTGGAACGACCTGTAGCACCAGATGCCAAAAAACTGCGCTCCAATACAATGGTTTTAACCCCACGTTTGCTCAAATGAAATGCCAGGCTGGCACCATGAATTCCACCACCGATGATTATGACATCATATATTTCAGCCATGAGATCTCTCCTATGAAACCTGTGATCAAATTGGGTTGACGAGGCTATCTTCCATTATATGTCAGACAGCCCGGTTTGTGCAGCACTATTGATAAAAACCGTGCGAGTTGGATCTTAATAAAAAGAGGTCCGGAGTCGGTTCAACAAGACTGGGGATTTGACAGATATTTTGTCAAATCCCCAGTCTTGTTTATGTAACGGTTCAGGTTCGTGGAGAGCTTTATATGGGGGCAATCTGTCCATACAACTGTTGGCGAATATTTACAACCTGGCGGCGCAATCGATCATCGCGTTCGAGCAGATCTGCGACCTTGTCACAAGCGTACATAACGGTTGTATGATCACGCCCACCCAACGCCTGACCAATTTGGGGCAGGGATACATTGGTCTCCCGCAGAAGATACATGGCAATCTGGCGAGGCAGTGAAACCTGCCGGGAGCGATCAGAGCTGGTCAGACGTTCAATGGTCAGGTTGAATGCCCGGGCAACAACATCCAATACTTTCTCAGGCTTTAATTCGCCTGGGTGAGGCAGAAGATCGACCAGAGCTACATCCACCATCTGCAGAGTCATTGGCATACCACTCAGGTCCGAGAAAGCCAGAATGCGGTTCAACGCACCTTCAAGCTCACGGATATTCGACTGAACCCGGCGTGCGATAATTTCCAGGATCTCTGCTGGCACCTGCCGCCCGGCGCGCTCGGCTTTGTGGCGTAATATTGCCTGGCGGGTTTCCAGGTCAGGTAACTGGATATCGGCTGTCAGACCCCATTCAAAGCGTGACCGCAGACGATCTTCCAGGGTTACCAGAGATTTTGGCGGCCGGTCGGATGAAATGATGATCTGTTTGTTTTGACCATGCAATGTATTGAAAGTGTGGAAGAATTCTTCCTGTGTAGATTCTTTTCCCGCAATGAATTGAATATCATCGATCAGGAGCACATCTGCCGAACGATATTTTTCCCGAAAAGCCTGGGTGGTATGGGAACGAATGGCATTGATCATATCGTTGGTGAATTCTTCTGAAGATACGTACAGCACAACCAGGCCATCTTTCTCGCAGGCATTCCCGATGGCATGCAGGAGATGCGTTTTCCCCAGACCTACACCACCGTACAAGAAAAGTGGGTTGTATGACAAAGCAGGATTTTCAGCTACGGCCTGGGCGGCTGCAACCGCCAGACGATTATTGGCTCCAACTACAAAACTTTCAAAAGTATAACGGGGATTCAGCGAGACACAATGGGAGCAATTGACAGGAGTTTCATAGTCCGATGTAATTTGGTTCGAGGCTGCCACTTCTTCCAATACCGGAAGACGATCCCCATCGCTTGAAACCACAAATTGGATATCAATATCTTGATTCATGATGCCCATTAAAAGACGGGTAGCTGTACTCGACAAACGGCTTTCCAACCAATCACGCGCATAAGCATTTCGTACGCCGATCGTGAAAGTGCCGCCATTATATGAAACGATCCTGGTATCACGCACCCAAGTATCAAATGATGCTTTTGGCATCTCCATCTGGAGCTGCCCTAAAGCTGATTGCCAAGCCTGCTGTCCATTCATACTTTCTCCTGTAGTAATTTCGTGCTTAAGAAATAGGGAAGCAAGCCCACTGCTCTCACAGTGGGAAAATACTATCCTGATAGATTGTTTTTATGTACCAATTTCTGATGAAGCTTGTTCCCGCTGCTTCATATTCGCAAGTTCATTTTAGCAGATAGTTGTCAGAAACTCCATACTTTTACCCTACGCTACCTTAAAAGAATTAGAGTTTTTAAGGTTTGCCCAACCTTAAAAAATGAACATTCGTTCCAATAGATAAAATGTGTTATTCGAACGTTTGTTTTGCACCATATAAAACGGTTTACCCCCCCTCATTATCCATATATGGGGATTGCACAAAGCCACTCCTCCATATACTAAAATCCAGATAATGAATCTTAAAAAATCCTTTTAGGTACTTATCATATTCGTTGGGCTCGTGAAACCTTAAATTCAGGTGTTCAGAGTTTGAACTTAATCCAACCCTGAAAAACGTTGTCCTGATCGGCGCGGCACCCAGGCTAGAATTGTAGTGCCTTCCCCGATTATTGAGCTAATGTCCAAATCTCCATCCACATTATGAACACGCGTCAGCATGTTCGCCAGTCCGTGTCCCACACTTTTATTAATTTTTCCATCATCAAATCCAAGACCATCATCATGGACTTCCAGAAGAACCCGGTCGGGCGTGGCCCAAAGATCCAATTTGACATGATCGGCATTGGCGTGTTTGGCTACGTTTGCCAATGACTCCTGGCAAATCAAGAAAAGGGACAGGGCGTGTGTTTGCGGCAGATCAACCAACAGGTCATTCTTTGGTTCAGTAAATATGATCTCGGTTTTAGCATTCTCCCGGAATTCATCAACCAACCTTTGAATACCCTCCAATAGTGTGGCACCGCGCAACTGGCGTGGTTTCAGATCAAGAATATATGTGCGAAGATCACGAATTGTGGCATTCAAATTCTCGATCGATTTGGTAACATCGGAATCCGCTTTCTCAAGGTCTTCATGCATCAAATGGCGGATGTTTTCCAAAGCCAGGCCTACTCCATAAATGGACTGTATAATGCCATCGTGCAGGTCCATGCCGATCCTCTCACGCTCTTCGAGGATGGCAAGGCGCCGGGCGTTAGAGTGCAGTCGGGCATTTTCAATGGCAGTTCCTGCCCAGGTTCCGATCGACATCAGCAATTGAACATCATGTTCGCCGATCGCAGATTGATTGCGTGAAGCAATGCTTAACACACCCACCAATTCACCCGGGGCAGACAATGGAATACACACGATTTGTTTAAAGCCAATATTAACAACTGCACTACGCAAAAAACGCTCGTCCTGACCTAATTCGCTGGTAATGATCGGCTGCATGCTCTTGGCGACCATCCCGACTACCCCCTCCCCCAATTTAAAACGGTTACGCGTCCAAAATGCCTCTGCAGCCTGACCCCGGTGCAGAACGAGTCGCAATGTCTGGCTTTCCTTATCAAACAAAAATATTTCACCAGCTTCGACGCTAAAGTGCGCCATTAATTGGGCCAGGGTCTTATTTAATAATTCATCCAGATCGAGCGATGAAGTCAGCGACGCACCCATATGATTTAGCAGTGCCAGATCTTCGTTGCGCCGGGTAAGCGCCTTATCATTTAATACCAGATCTTCATAGATATTGGCATTATGGATGGCAGCTGCCGCCGAAGCTGACAACATTTTTATGATCAGTTCATCCTCTGCGCTGAATTCAGGGGCATCGATCTTCTCAGTCAAATATATCTGACCAAGCTGCAAATTCCCCTGCATGATAGGAACCCCTAAAAAGGAGTGCATCTCAGGATGCCCCTGTGGAAACCCAACGCTGCGTTTATCCTTCTTTATCTCTGGCATCCGCATAGGTTTGCCGCTTTTCATTAAAGCTCCGATCAAACCTAATCCGCGCGGAGAGTTAGGAATTAGTTTAACCTCTTCCGGGCTCATACCCACGGTAATGAATTGTTTCAGTTTTCCATCTTCATTCATAACCCCCAAAGCGGCATAACGTGCTCCAACTTGTTGGCGTGCGACCTCAGTAATGCGTTCCAAGAGACTTTCCAGAGATACATCTTTTACCAACTCCAGACTGGCTTCGTACAGTGCAACCATGCGGTCTTGCAATTGCTCACGTGTTAATAGCATCTATGTACCTCATCCATGTTAATTTTACCCTTAATGTCCAAAATAGCCAAGTTTCAAGGTTTTTTGCCTCTCTGAAAAATTTTTTGACTGGATTTTATAGAACACAAAACAATCAAAATTTCCATAAATTAAGTGGATCGGTTGAGATGCGAAGACAGAAACACTGCTGACAACCGAAAAATGGATCCCAAAATTTGTGTGCCAAACTATCTTGACAAACGATATATCGTGTGATAATATAGCGATTAACGATATATCGTAGAGTGATATAAAAGGAGCATCTATGGCACAAGAAAAAGATATCCGCAAGTTTTTACCCCTGAGTGAGGCAACCAGCTACATCTTACTGGCATTGAACGAGCCTCTTCACGGCTATGCTGTCATGCAGAAGATCGACAAGTTGAGCGAAGGCACGGTCAGCGTTGGACCGGGCACACTCTATGGGGCTTTCACCACCCTTGAGCGGGATGGATTGATCACCAAAGTTGGCGATGAGGAGCGTAGAAAGATCTTCAAGCTGACCCCATTTGGTCGCCAGGTTTTGAAAGCACAAATCCGCCGTTTAGATATTCTTGTTCGGCAAGCACAATCAACAGGAGATTGATCATGGAAAAAAAGATGATCCAAAAATTCAAATGGTTCTGGGCCTGGAATGATGAAAAAGAAGAGGCCTGGTTGGGACAGATGGCCAGTGAAGGATGGCACCTTAAAGGGCTTGGCCTGCCAGGGAGTTATATATTTGAATCAGGCGCCCCCCGCAGAGATGTCTACCGCCTGGACTATATCAACAATAGATCAGATTATCAAAACTATTTACAATTATTCAAGGATGCCGGCTGGGAGCATATCGGTGTAATGGGTGGATGGCAGTATTTCCGAAAAGCAATGCAAGGAGACCTGGTTCCAGAGATCTACTCGGATAATGCATCCAAAGCCCAGAAATATCAGCGTGTTCTGATCTTCCTTGTGATCCTGCTGCCCGCACTCACCATGTTTGTGGTCAGACCGGCAACAGAAGCGAGCTCCTTGTTCGACCTTTACTCAATCCTCAAGACAATAATGGGTTTTTTCCTTATTTTCTACGTGTATGCCATGCTGCGTATTTTCCGGCGCATTCTTCAACTGCAAAAGAAATGATCTGTAACTTCCCTTGAGCTCGCACATGTGCAAACTACCCTTCTTTCCGGTTTCCCATCTGTAAAAATCGCGAACTTGATAGGTTTTGCCAGACAGTTCGATTAGAATAGGCATATATGAAGACTTCACGCATTCCCGGGTTTTATACCCAAAGCATTGAGCAACGTCTGAAGAGCCTGACAGAAACCAGTGGGTTAAGCCAGGAGGAACTTTCCGCCTTTAAACATCTGACGGGACTATCTGTGGAACAGGCCGATCACATGATCGAGAATGCCATCGGGGTTTATTCCCTGCCACTGGGTTTGGGTCTTAACTTCATTATTAACGGACGCGAAGTTGTGGTGCCGATGGCAATTGAAGAGCCATCTGTTGTAGCAGGGGCATCCTTCATGGCAAAACTGGCACGCAGCAAAGGTGGTTTTATCGCCAGCACCACTCCCCCAGAAATGATCGGGCAGATGCAATTGCTGGATGTTCATAATTTGGCTGCAGCCCGGGCTGCCCTGTTGGAGCATAAGGGCGAGTTACTCCAGGAAGCCAATCAGATCGACCCGGTTTTGATCAAACTGGGTGGAGGNGCCCGTGANCTGGAGATACGCAGCATTGAGAACTCACCCATCGGCCCATTCCTGGTCATTCACCTGATCTATGATGTGCGCGATGCAATGGGTGCCAATGCCGTTAATACCGCCTGTGAAAGGCTGGCTCCCCTCATTGAAGCACTGACCGGGGGCAGGGTACATCTGCGAATTCTATCCAACCTGGCGGATCGCAGACTGGCAAGCGCCAGTTGTGTCATTCCAATGAAAGACCTGGCCTTTGACGATTACAGCGGCGAACAGGTTCGGGATGGTATTATTGAAGCTTGGGCATTTGCCGCATCAGACCCCTACCGGGCAGCCACGCATAACAAGGGCATCATGAACGGTGTGGATGCTGTCGTGATCGCCACCGGCAATGATTGGCGCGCCATAGAAGCCGGGGCACATGCCTATGCTGCCCGCTCCGGTCGCTATACATCGCTCTCCACCTGGGGAAAAGATGAGGCTGGTAACCTGACCGGCTCACTGGAAATGCCTATGGCAGTAGGGATCGTGGGGGGAGCCACCCGGGTCCATCCTGCCGCCCGAGCTGCCCTGAAACTGATGCAAGTCAGCAGTGCAGCCCAATTGGCTGAGATCATTGTATCCGTCGGGCTGGCGCAAAACCTGGCAGCCCTGCGCGCCCTGGCCACCGAAGGCATCCAACGCGGCCACATGACCCTGCATGCGCGCCAGGTGGCAATTGCAGCTGGTGCCAGCGGAGAATTAGTTGATAAAATATCCGCCCAGCTTGTGGCCGAAAAATCGGTGCGCATTGACCGGGCTGAAGAAATCTTAAAAGGAATGTTATCCAACCATGACTGAACAACACTCCCATACCCTGCTCAAACCCCAAAACCCGGTCGGCTTTGTCGGTTATGGGGCTTATGTTCCCCGCTACCGTTTACCTGCCAAAGAAGTGGCCCGCATCTGGACCGGAGGTGTGGGCGGCGTGCCCATCAAAGAAAAAGCGGTGGCCGGATTGGATGAAGACGTGGTCACCATGTCGATCGAAGCTGCCCGCAATGCAATGGCACGTGCCCAGGTGGACCCGACCGAGATCCGGGCCGTGTGGGTCGGATCCGAGTCACACCCCTATGCGGTAAAACCGACATCCACTATCGTAGCTGAAACCATCGGCGCTGTACCAAACACGCAGGCAGCCGATTGGGAATTTGCCTGCAAAGCCGGCACCGAAGCTGTGGTGGCTGCCATGGGCCTGGTGGGATCAAAAATGGCTCATTATGCCATGGCCATCGGCATGGATACAGCCCAGGGCAAACCCGGTGATGCACTGGAATATACCGCTGGTGCAGGCGGGGCAGCNTACTTGCTGGGTCCCGCAGACGAATCCCTGGCGATCATTCAATCCTCTTATTCCTATGTCACTGATACACCCGATTTTTGGCGGCGTGAGTACCAGAGATACCCGGAACATGGTCAGCGTTTCACCGGGGAACCGGCTTACTTTAAACACATCAATGCGGCCGCGCGGGCCATGATGGAAGCCAACGGAACCTCCCCGGCAGACTATAAATGGGCTGTCTTCCACCAGCCCAACACCAAGTTCCCGCAACGCGTGGCTGCCATGCTGGGTTTCAGCAAAGAGCAGATCGAGCCCGGCCTGCTGGTGCCGGTCATCGGCAATACCTATGCCGGAGCCGCCATGATCGGGCTGAGCGCCACATTGGATATTGCCGAACCGGGTGACCGCATCCTGATGGTCTCCTTCGGTTCGGGGGCGGGCTCAGATGCCTTTGACCTGCTGGTGACCGACAAACTGCCCGAGCGCCGCATGCGTGCCCCATTGACCCAGGATTACATCGCCCGGCGCACTGAAATAGACTATGCCACTTATGTGCGCACGCGCGGCATATTGGCCATGCGATAAATTTATTCCTTCAATAATCCGGGGAATGGGAGCCAAAACATCCAACCCCGCTATTCTTAGAAATCAATGTTTTTCGTCGAGAGGCAACATGAGTGATATTGTAATTGCTGGCATCGGTCAGACCAGCGTAGGGGAACATTGGGAACTATCCCTGCGAGAATTGGCCCATCATGCCATCCAGGCTGCCATGCAGGATGCAGGCGGAATACAGCCCCAGGCTCTATATGTGGGTAATATGCTGGCGCCCAACTTGTCCCGCCAGGCCCACCTGGGGGCATTACTGGTTGATTTTTCAGGACTAAACGGGATCGAAGCTGCTACACTGGAGGCCAGCGGGGCTTCAGGTGGCGCTGCCTTGCGCCAGGGATACCTGGCAATTGCCAGTGGATTTGTGCAAACAGCCCTGGTGGTTGGCGTCGAAAAATTCACCGACTCGATCGGGGCTGAAACCGAATCTGCATTGGCGACTTCCACAGACAGTGATTTTGAGGCTGTGCAGGGCCTGACATCTACCGCCCAGGCCGCACTCTTGATGCGCCGTTATATGCATGAATATGATGTACCTGCCGATGGTTTTGCCGGATTTGCCCTGAGCGCACATGCCCACGCAGTCGGCAATCCCAATGCCATGTTCCAGAAAGCCATCAAACTTGAGACATACCAGAGAGCGGAAATGGTCAGCGAACCGCTCAATATGTTCGATATCGCTCCGATGGCAGATGGCGCCGCGGCCGTCCTGTTAACCCGCAGTGACCTGCTACCTCCCAATTATCCACACCGGCTCATCCGCATTGCCGGATCAGCCAGCGCCACAGACAGCCTGGCAGTTCACGACCGGCAGGATATACTTCTGTTCCAGGCCGCCGGGCTGGCTTCATCCAAAGCCCTGTTCCAGGCCGGTATCCAGGCCCACGAACTCAGCCTGTTTGAATACTTTGACGCCTTTTCCATTTTTGCTGCCTTAAGTTTGGAAGCCACAGGTCTGGCAGAGCGCGGCCAGGGCTGGAAATTGGCCCGGGATGGTTTCCCGTTGCCTTGCGCAACCCTGGGTGGCTTGAAAGCGCGCGGTCATCCGGGTGGCGCCACAGGCGGTTACCAGGCCGTTGAAGCTGCCCTGCAGCTGCGCGGTACTGCCGGTCCCAACCAGGTCCAGGCGGCGCGTTATGCCCTCATCCAATCCCTGGGCGGACCGGCCTCCACGGCCATCAGCCATGTGCTGGAGAAAATGGACTAAACACAGATCTTCATAAAATTAGATGAGTGGGTTGTTTTTTGCGATTGAATACTGTCAAAACACCCCACTTTTCCCTTTTTATAGAGCAAAACCCAAAACTTGATAGTTCCTGAGAGTCATATAGTCTTAAAGTTAGCATTAGTTTACTTTAAGGAGCATACATACAATGGAAATACCTCGCCACTGGCGCTTGAAACAACAACGATACGGATTGGTCGGAGAGATCTGCCCGCACTGCGAAGCCAAGATCTTCCCGCCACGCGATGTCTGCCCGACCTGCGGCGGCGAAGCCAAGACAGCATTTGCCTTCAGCGGACGCGGCGAAGTATATTCGCACACCACCATTTACCAGGCCCCCAGCGGTTATGATGAGAGCACACCCTATACTGTGGCACTTGTCAAACTGAGTGAAGGACCCATGGTCACCGCCCAACTGACCGACCTGGGGGAACAGCCGGTTGAGATCGGCATGCCGGTCGAGATGGTCACCCGCCGCCTGCGCTCGGATGGNGATGAACGCGGTGTGCTGGTGTANGGGTATAAATTTAGGCCAGCTCTTCGAGCCTAGAAAAAAATTATTATCAGGCAAAGCGCCTCCCAGAAACGGGTGGCGCTTTTATTGATGGCTGAACGGTCAAAAATCCAACAATTCTAACTTTTTCGAAACACAGGTATTTATTTTGGTTTCATATTGCAATAATTATTAATCGCGGTATTATAATTATTACGATATTTTAAATCATATTATGATTGATCGCGTATAAGGACAACATCCATTCAATTGCACACCTTGATCGTTAAGAAGATAAAACTTGGCTCATTTAAAATCTCCCGAAACTTCTGAATACACAATGCACAATGAGGATAAAGATGATGTTCAAGTTCTCGCATGTGCCTTATGAATACTGTGGTCCTATCTGGTGCCCGTTTTATCAATAAACTCCTCGTCATGTTATTGGAATCCCTTGGTCTCTATGAACCCAAACACAACCCAAAAAAACTTTATGCGTTTGCCCAAGTTTCGCTCAGTTCTTGAGAAACTTACAAATTAATCTTATTATGAGGCTAATCCAATGCCCGAACTGACAACTGATTTTCAATCCCTGCCAGAAGAATATCAGCACATCATTCGGCAGGCACAGGACACTCACAATGTCACCGTCGCTCCGCTTCAATTGTTGGTTGGAGGCTGGTCGGGAGCTGTTGTCTATCTTGTTAGCGTTTCTTCCAATGAAACCAAGCGGGTCGAACATTGCATTCTGAAACTGGATCGCAAGGGTAAAAACACCAAGTCAGATGAGGTTACTCGGCATAACACGGTAATTAGCAAGTCCACACCAGAGTTCGCCCACAAACATATTCCCGAACTGGTTTTTGACAGGATTGAGCATGAGGGCGTCATCGCGATCTTCTATCGCATAGCTGGTCAATCCCTGCTCAAGTATTTACCCCTATCCAAGTACGAACGACAAAACCAGCTTAAAACCTTGTTTACCCAAACAAATACTGTGCTTTTAGATGAGTGGAATGGCAACCCAAATTTTGATCAGGCTATTCATCCACAAAAGGTGTTGCATACATGGCTCGGCTTTCGGCTGGATGCTGGCTGTAACATAGAACGTTTCTTGCAGGAAACACGCGGGGTGAATCCAGATGTCGCAGGTTTGCTTATTAATGGGCATGTTTTTCCAAATCCCTTACTTTATGCGCGCAATCCTGAATCTTGGGGCAAGGTACGCCCTATTGATGTGGCAATCGGTTTTATCCACGGTGATTTGAACACCAATAATATTCTAGTCAAATTTGCTGATGATAAAGAATCACTGGATGGCTATTATCTGATCGACTTTGCCCTGTTCAAAGAGAACATGCCGGTGTTATACGACCAGCGCTATTTGGAAATGTCTTATTTAATGCATGCGATGTCGCAGATCTCTTTTACGAAGTGTGTCACCTTTCTCACGTTGCTGGCAGTGGCAGATGTGCCGAACCCGCAGAAGGTGCCGATCGAGATGTCGGGTGTGAGTGCAGTAATCGGGGCAGCTCGAAGCGCTTTTGCGGCATGGGTAGAGGTCAATCATCCCAGTCTGCACGACGACCTATGGGGACAATACTGGCTGGCTGGTGTTGCCGCGGGATTGAGCTATACCCATAAAGCAGGTCAACCCGCTGAACAACGACTCGCCGGATTAATTTATGCCGCCGCCAACCTGAAACGTTACGCCACAATTTTCAAGCTGCCCATGCCCACGGATGTGGATTCGCTATATGACGAAAATCAGATCAATGTAGATCCACAAAACACTCCAAAAGCAAAGGAAATTAAAAACAATCTTCCTGTTCAATCTACCCCTTTCATCGGGCGCAAGAAACAACTTGCTGCGATCAAAGAATTATTAATGGGTACAGAAACACGCCTGGTCACATTGTTGGGTCCTGGCGGCACCGGTAAGACTCGTCTAAGCTTGCAGGTGGCGCAGGATTTACTCGATCAATTTTCCAGTGGCGTGTACTTCGTCCCTCTCGCTGATGATACAGATGCCGGTCAATTCATCTCGCGCGTTGCCCAACAGCTTGAAGTTCGTGAAGGCGGTCGTCCCCTGCTAGAGAATGTAAAAGATTATCTGCGTGACAAGCGTATGCTGTTGGTATTGGATAATTTTGAACAATTGGTTACTGCCGCGCCCGTTGTATCCGATTTACTTACTGCCTCCTCGCAGTTAAAGATCATCACCAGCAGCCGTATTCCGCTCAACCTGCATGGTGAACGCGAATTTCCCGTCCCACCATTGGAACTACCACAGACCGAGAATGGATTGGCGCTGGAAAGTCTACTTGGAAATGAATCCATGCTCTTGTTCGTTGGACGCGCACAAGCTGTACATCCCAGCTTTGCTTTGACGAAAGACAACGCCTCTGCCGTAGCTGAAATCTGCCGCCGTCTCGATGGACTTCCGCTCGCCATTGAGCTTGCCGCCGTGCGCATCAAACTTTTGCAACCGCAAGCGATCCTGACTCGTTTGGATGACAAACTTAAATTGCTGACGGGGGGGGCACGCGATTTGCCAACACGGCATCAGACTCTGCGCAACATGCTTGAGTGGAGTTATGACCTGTTGAATCAGGATGAGAAAGTTTTATATACGCGTCTTGGTGTATTCGTTGGCGGATTCACATTCGAAGCCGTTGAAGCTGTCTGCAATCCAGATGACAAGCTCGATATTCTGGAAGGTCTTACAGCACTGGTAAACAACAGCCTCTTGCGCCTGGTAGAGACATCCGACGGCACACCGCGTTTTGAGATGCTTGAGACCATTCGCTCCTACGCACTTGAGCGACTGGTCGCGAGCGGGGAGATAGATTTCTTACGAGCAGGACATGCGCAATATTTCGGCGGTATCATTCAAAATCAGGCAGGGCTTCAAATCTACTCGAAGAATTCTTTGCATTGGCTGAATTGGTTCGAGCAGGAATTAGATAATATTCGGGCAACCTTAAGATGGGGATTAACTTCGTATCAGGGTATTCAAATTGGCACTGGTCTTGTCTTTTTGCTATTCTGGTTTTGGTATCGTCGCGGGCGCTTCATGGAAGGGCTTGAATGGGCGGATAAATATCTGGCAGTGCCGGACGTTCAAAATACGCCGCCACTGCTCGCAATGGCGCTTGCATCAAGCGGCATGATGGCACTATGGCAGGGCAAGCAAGATAGCGCACTATCAAAACTACAAGAGACCCTCTCAATCGTACAAATGCTTGGAGATGAGCGATTGCTGGCAATAACACAAATGGGAAATGGCATTGCTTTCATTAACATGGGCAGAGATAGCGACGCGCAACCATTTTTGGAGCAATCGAGTCAATATTTCAAGAAAACCGATCAGCCTTATTTCCATGCGCTTATACTTGTACACTTGGGCAACACCGAGCTTGGGTTGGGGCATCTGGAAAAAGCGCATACGTATCATGAAGAAGCCCTTGCCAAAGCCCGCTTGATTGATGAAAACTGGTTGATCTCCTTTGCGCTGAACAATCTCGGTGAAGTAGCGCGCACCAAGGGTCAATTCGATCTGGCACGGAAATATTATGAGGAGAGTGAAACATTGTTGCGAACCACAGGTGACAAAGGCGATTTGGCACGCTTCGTTCACAATTTGGGATACATCGCTCAGCACGAAGAAGAGTTCGAGCTGGCTGAATCCCAATTTAGAAAAAGCCTGGCTATGTTCCGTCGCCTGGGGAACCGGCGAGGAATCGCTGAATGCCTGGCTGGGCTGGCTGGCTTGAAAGCGCAACAGGGACAAATAGAATGGGGGGCCATCCTGCTGAGTGCAGCGGAGTCCATATTGAAGATAACAGGCGGCGCCTGGTGGCCCGCTGACCGCGTGGAAGTGGAAAGGAACCTTGAGATGGTTCGGTCTTGTCTGACTCAAAATGAATTTGCAAATGCACAAAAGGCCGGCATGTCAATGAATATCGATCAAGCTATCGCCTTTGCATCTCATGAAGCATAATCCCGGCATTGGTGCAACGGACGAATTGAGGTTACGAGTCAGTGTTGCCACTCTGGTGCGAGTTATTTTTAAACATCCAGTCAACGGTGAATGGATGCTGGCTCTGGAACGCCAAGCTAATCTGCACAAAAGTAAAGTTGAAGTAAAGTCCCAACCCTTCGGCGGAGCGATCCGAATTTTGGATTTGGAGGCTATATACGACTTGATTGGTGATTTTCACTTTGACAGTGAGCGCTCACGCACCGAACAGGATCTCCGCCTCTTAATTCGACCGTCAAGCTGGTCTGTGCTCAGGGAGTTCTGTGTCCAACGCCTCAGCCGTGATAATGATCCGATTCTCGAAACTGATCCAACACGTGAATTGGTGGAAGAGTTTTCTGATGCGTTAAAGATCAACTTGCAACCAGAACAATATGCCAATAAACCGGTTGCAATTGTCGTTGAGAATGAAGCAACGCCATCAGAAAATATCCACGCAAAGGGTATTCATACAGTCAGGGTTTATCGTATATTCGAAACAACCATCACACACCCACCTCTGGTAAATGCCATGCTAAGCAACAGTGAGATTTTATCTAATAAACGATTATGTGAACTTGCTCTGGAAGATGCCCGTAATGGCGGCAAAGGCAGAGCAAACTCTGTTTTAGCGCTACCACTAAAAGCTATTACAAATACCTATTTAGCTCTAACGCTCAAAGAACGCGATTCACCCATTTCTTTTGAGAAAAATTGTATTGACGAAACTGTACCCGCGGTTCTTGATGGGATTACCGTTCTTAAATATCAAAGACTGTGAAAGACTGCCCAACTGACCGACCTGGGGGAACAACCGGTTGAGATCGGCATGCCGGTCGAGATGGTCACCCGCCGCCTGCGCTCGGATGGNGATGAACGCGGTGTGCTGGTGTACGGGTATAAATTT
>BS_KBA_SWE02_21mDRAFT_10000531_pt1 | contig 14437 bp, 13 predicted proteins | sample BalSeasSWE02_21m_FD_9196 | JGI IMG/M metagenome (IMG submission 9196)
CAGGAGGGATTGTGGGACTTGTAGTTTGCTCTTGGGTCAAAGCACATCAACAATAAATTTTATTATTATGAAAAGTAACTCTTTCTTTATTGTACTTATAATATCACTGAATAGTTTTTCTCAAGAAAGTCTTAATAAAAAGGGTGATTATTTTGCGAATTATTTTTTCGGGAATGCAACAATTGTATCTGACAATGAATATAAGGTAACTGCTGACGTTGTTGGAGGTGCTATAGGGAAAGAGTTTATTTTGGATAAACAATTTTCAATTATAACAGCTATTGAATATATGCGTATTCAAAACGAAATTCCCCAGGCGAATAATGCTGCACAATTATTTCTTGTGAATAATTTTATAAAAATTCCAGTTTTAATACGATATGGGTTTGATATTATGGAAAAATCAACTCTTTATGCCGAAACTGGAATATATGGAGCTTCGCTATATAAATCTAAAGTTGAAAATATAGCCTTAAGTAGTACCAAAAAGGAAACAACTATTGGCTATAATTTGGGTTTGGATATAAACATTGGGTTTAAGCAGCAATTGAACAGTATTTATAGCTTTAATTTTGGATTAAATTCTCAGGCCGATATTTTTCAATCTTATGATAATTCGAGAGCGGATCTCAAAATAGTTGAGGTTTTCACATTTGAATTGGGATTTGGTGTGAAATTATAGAAATGAACAGTAGGTTAATGTTTTTTTTAATTGGGGCAATCTTATGCCTCATGTTTGTGCGGTGTAACAAATCAAATTCACCTATAAAAATCAATGTTCTTGATAAAGATAAGTGCTATTTGGTGTTTAGGGGTACAAATACTAAAGAAGGAATAATTGCGGAGGAGTTTAACTTATTTAATACTAAGTCATCACATGTTGGTATTTGTGTTTTTCAAAATTCAAAATGGACAGTTTATCATGTTTTAAATCCGAAGGTCAAGGATGACACGGCTTTAATCCGTGAGGATTTTGATGATTTCTTTGATATTGATGAAGAATCATTATTTAGCGCTAGTATATGGGTTCTAAAGGATTTATCAACCGAAGAATTTTCAAAATTATTAAAAAAGCTTCGTGATTATGAGCAGCTTAAACTTAAATTCGATCTTACTTTTGCATCCAATGACCCAACCAAATTATATTGTTCAGAGTTCGTTTGTAATGTCTTAAAAAAAGTTAATAAAGAAAAATTCAGTTTTTCACCATCCAAGATAAAGTTAAAAGGGTTACACTCTTTATTTTTGGGAAAGGACTCCTTGGAATATTATCCCGTCGATATTTTTCAATGCAACCAGAATATTGAGTTAGTTAAGGAATGGTCTTTTCAAAGTTTAAATGCACATTAATTTTAATGACTTCAAAATTTAAAAGGTATTTCTTTTTACATCTGTAAACTGTACATTTGTCTTCTGAAAAAAAGCTATGGAATACGCTGAAAATATTTTAGGAACTATTGGTAATACGCCACTAGTAAAAATCAATAAACTTGCTGAAGAAATCCCAGCATTGGTATTGGCTAAATATGAAACCTTTAACCCTGGGAATTCTGCAAAGGACCGGATGGCGGTAAAGATGATTGAAGATGCAGAAGCGGACGGGCGTCTGAAACCTGGAGGAACCATTATTGAGGGAACTTCTGGAAATACAGGAATGGGATTGGCGCTTGTAGCTATAGTAAAAGGGTATAAAATGGTTTGCGTCATTAGTGATAAGCAAAGTAAAGAGAAGATGGATATACTGCGTGCGGTTGGTAGCAAAGTTATAGTTTGTCCAACTAATGTTGAACCTACAGATCCACGTTCATATTATTCTACTTCTAAAAGATTAGCTCAAGAAACTCCAAATAGTTGGTATGTTAATCAGTATGATAATCCAAGCAATGCCTTGGCTCATTACGAAAGTACTGGCCCAGAAATTTGGAAACAAACTGATGGTAAGGTTACTCACTTTGTGGTTGGAGTTGGAACAGGTGGAACAATTAGTGGTATTGGGAAATACTTAAAAGAGCAAAATCCGAAAATTAAAATTTGGGGAATAGATACCTATGGAAGTGTTTTTAAAAAATACCATGAAACTGGAATTTTCGATGAAAATGAAATTTACCCATATATCACCGAAGGAATTGGGGAAGATATACTCCCAAAGAATGTAGATTTTAGCATCATCGACGGTTTTACTAAGGTGACAGATAAAGATGCAGCAATCTATACTCAGAAGCTGGCAAAAATGGAAGGAATGTTCTTAGGAAATTCTGCAGGTTCTGCCATGAAAGGTTTGTTACAATTAAAAGAACATTTTAAGAAGGAAGATGTTGTAGTAGTTTTATTTCATGATCACGGAAGTCGTTATGTGGGAAAAATGTACAATGATGAATGGATGCGAGAACGAGGATTTATAGAAGATCAAGTTACCATTGCTGCAGATCTCATTAAAGACCATGTNGATAAACCATTAATTACAGTTCGAACAGAGGAATTAGTTGGACATGCCATTGAGCGTATGAAGAAATATAAGATTTCACAAATTCCAGTTGAAGATTCTACTGGTTTTGTAGGCGCTTTGGATGAAACGGACCTGCTAAGAGAATTTATGGAAAATAAGAATATTTCCGACTTGCCTATAAAAGATGTAATGCATAAACCCTTTCCAATAGTCGAAAAAAAGACACCAATTGAGGAAGTCTCAAAATTGATGGATAGAGATAATAATGCTGTTCTTGTCAATTTAGGCGGGGGAAAATATCATATTATCACGAAATATGATATTATTAGCTGCTTATAAAAGCTAGAGGGGGAATTTCTTTTTATTCTTTATAAAAATTGAAATTGTAAACCATTCCTAAGCTAATTTCATTGAAATCAGCCTGACCAAAATTTGCATTTATATTTGCACTTAGAAAAAAATTGTAAGGATTTTTATTTTCATTGGTTAAAAAATAATACTTAAGGCCTAATCTACTTGAAATATTTTGCTTTAGTTTATAAGTAAAATCTAGATCACCCAAAGCATAGAATTCCTCACCTCGAACATAATATGTATAGGCCTGACCAACTTTTCTATCTATAACATAAAAGGGTTTGTAAATGTTATATCCTAGTTCCAATTCCAAAGCAATATGACCAAGGAGTACTTCCAGACTTCCAAAGACATTAATATTTGAGGCACATTGATAAGGCTTTTCCTTAAAATGAGGATATTCTTCATTTATCAATTCTCCTTCGGAGACAATGTGATCATAGTATTGTTTATAGAATCGGTAATAAATCCCACCGCCATATTTAAAAGTCTTATTGTAGGTTTTGCCCATGGAAACAGCCAATGTGTATACAGGTCTTGGGGTATTGATGTTCTTAGATAGTACGTTTGCTCCTAAGCCAGTTCGAACAGAAATGTATGTATTTTGACTCTTTTCTCTAACGTCAGTAACGAAATCTTCTTCAACTTTTAATTGAGTTTCGGCTTTGTAATTTAATTGGAAAGTAGTACTGGCAAATAGAGAATTTAGACCTTCATTTGGAAGTCGGACGTGACCGTTTGATTGATGGAAGTAACCAAAACCCAAACGCCATTCAATTTTTTTTGAATGAAAAATGCGATAGTGAAAAAATAATCGAAAAGCCCAATTAATATTGGTTGTTATACTTTTATTGTTTGCATTATTTATAGAGTTGTATTTTTTGGTAAATACAGATGTTCCAAGGCCGGTGTTTAAATAAAGGTTCTTATTTTTTAGAACATTGAATTCTAAGAATGGTATAAAAGAAACAGAGTAACCAATTTCGTCAGAGTTACCAAAATCGTTTACCCCTATACTGAAACCGGTCCTCGGGTAATTCAAACGATATGCCCATTCTTCATTATTATTGGAATTATTAGTTCCAAAATGAAGCATAAATCCTTTTTCGTTTTTTGTTTTGGAGGAATAAGCCGTAGGGGGAATAGTGTTACCGCCTAGAAGTTCAACTGCAAAGAAATTTGCGAACTGTTTACTTTGAAATTCATCTTGAGCAAATAAAATATGACTGCTAAATAATAATAATAATAATAATAATAAAATAAATCTATTCAAACTTGGGTAAAAATTGATTATAAGTTGACGAAAATAGAACGAATTTTTGGATTTATTAATTATTCCAAAATTCTTTGTCTTCGTATCTTTTTTCTATCTTTATCATCTCTACATCCAACTCCCACAAATTTTAGTATAATGAGAGAAGATTTCCTGCACTACGTATGGAAGTTTCAGAAGTTTGATAAAAAGGAGTTGTCGACTACTATTGGCGAATTAGTTAAGGTAAATATTGTTGGACAGCACAACCTAGATTCGGGTCCTGATTTTTTCAATGCGCAACTATACATCGGTTCCCAATTGTGGGCTGGAAACGTTGAAATTCATATTAAATCTTCAGATTGGTATGTACATGGTCATGAACGTGACCCTGCATATGATAATGTAATTCTGCATGTTGTTTGGGAATATGACGCTGAGATATTTAGAAAGGATAATTCGGTAATTCCAACAATTGAAATTAAGGAAATTGTCCTTTCTAAAACGCTTACGCGTTTTTTAGATTTATTTTCAAAAAAGCATCAATGGATCAACTGTGAAAATGAATTTGCCAAGGTCGATGATTTCCTTCTAAAAAACTGGTTAGAGACCTTATATATTGAGAGATTGGAACAAAAAGCAACCATGATTTCGAAAGAGCTTAAGAACTCCAACAATCATTGGGAAGCTTTGCTTTTTAAATTACTCAGCAAGAATTTTGGAATGAAATTAAATGGAGATGCTTTTTTAAGTATAGCACAATCTTTAGATTTTATAACAGTACAGAAATGTAGTCAAAGTCAGCTAGATATGGAAAGCCTTTTATTGGGTCAAGCAGGATTGCTGGATGGTGAAAAAGAAGATGCATATTTTAAAAATCTTCAAAAAAACTATGCCTATCTCAAACATAAATTCAATTTAAAGAATTCAGAAATATCTATTCCGAAATTTTTTAGATTAAGACCTTCAAATTTCCCCACTATACGTTTATCACAATTGTCTGTTTTATATTCAACTAAAAAGCAATTATTTTCAAAAGTTATTTTTGAATTGAGTTTTGAAAAATCCACAAAAGGGTTAGATGAATGGTATTCGATTTTTAATATTTCAGCGAGCGAATATTGGGATGATCATTATAATTTTGGAGTTGCATCGACAAGACGAAAAAAGACGCTTTCTAGAAAATTTATAGACTTATTATTGGTTAATTCGATCATTCCTTTACAGTTTTGTTACGCCAAAAATTTAGGAATAGATATTTCGGGAACTTTACTTGAATTGGCTTCTAATATTCGCTCGGAGGAGAACACCATAATAAGCAAGTACAACGAGCTTAGAAGAATTGCCTTTTCAGCACGTGAATCTCAGGCCTTACTCCAATTAAAAAGTGAATATTGCGACAAGATGTTGTGCACTCGATGTAGGATAGGGAATGCTATTTTAAAAGGATAAAGTATTCAAAAAATCTTCCAAAGATATTCCCTGAAAAACTGTATTTTGCATAAATGTTGCAAACGATATATAAAATACGATACTTTTTTGAAAAGCGGGGCTTCTATGTAAGTTCAAGACTTGCAGATCGATTAGGTATGAGGGTAAAAGGTGTGAGACTGTTCTTCATATATCTTTCATTTGCTACTATGGGTATCGGATTTGCTGTTTATCTAACAATAGCTTTTTTGCTTAAATTAAAGGATTTAGTATTTACCAAAAGAACTTCTGTGTTTGATTTATGAGTAGATTTTTCCAGTCTAAGATATATTTTGCTCTGTGCCTACTTCTATTAGTGTTTGTGGCAGGAGTTTTCGGATTTGAATTTCTCTTCGATTATGGATGGATAGATGCCGTCTATATGACAGTCATTACTATAACAACAGTGGGATTTGGGGCAATACACCCTCTAAGTCCAAATGAAAAAATATTTACCTCTATATTTATTGTTTCGAGTATATTTATCGTGGCATACGCTTTTTCTGTAGTTACAGAATATATTATAAGCAAGAGTTACATTGATAATTTAAGAAAAACGAAAGTGCACAAAAAAATAGGATTATTACAGAATCATGTCGTGGTCTGTGGGTTTGGGAGAAATGGAAAACAGGCTGCACATAAGTTAATGGCTTACCATAAAGCCTTTGTTATTATTGAAAAAGATGAAGATGTAGTTCGACGTTTTGCTAGCGATAATATGCTCTTTGTTCATGGTAATGCAAGCGAAGATGAGGTATTATTGGAAGCCGGTATTGAACGAGCAGCAACCCTTATTTCAGCATTGCCAAGTGATGCGGATAATTTGTTTATTGTATTATCGGCAAGACAATTAAATAAAAGATTAAAGATTATTAGCCGGGCTTCAGAAGAAACAAGTTATAAAAAACTGAAACTAGCTGGTGCAGACAACGTTATTATGCCCGATAAAATTGGTGGAGAACATATGGCATCTTTGGTCGTAGTGCCCGATTTAATTGAATTTTTGGATAATTTATCCGTATCTGGCGAACATGATAGTATGAATGTTGAGCAAGTGTCGTTTGAAAAAGTTTGCCCAGATCTTGTTGAAATGGCGATTGCAGATCTCGATTTACGAAAGAAAACGGGTTGTTCAATAATTGGCTATAGATCGCCAAGCGGTGAATATATTGTTAATCCAGAACCTTCATTGATTGTAAAAAAGGACTCTAAATTAATCCTGATTGGAAGGGCAAATCAAATTGAAAAACTTAAACGGTTATATGATGTTTAGGAATTGTTTAACAAATTTATATCCTAAATCTTGATATCACTGTTTTTTTTTATCATCTTGCCTAGCTTTAAAAAACGTCTAACCTTAATATATAATTATGAAGAAATATCTTCTTTCACTGTTAACGATCTTTTTACCAATTCTTTCTTTTGCTCAAGAGGCTGATGAATTAGGTGTTGATGAACAAATTAATCAGGCGTTTGCGCCTATCGCTAATTTCTTCTCCAAAGTTATTTTCTTTGAAATTTTTGGGACGCCTTTTGTTTTGATCCTTTTAGTAGTAAGTGCGTTATTTTTTACAATTTATTTTGGGTTTCCGAACATCAGATATTTTGGGAAAGCCATCAAAACAGTTCGTGGAAAGTATGAAGATATAGAAAAACATGGAGCAAAGATTTTATATGGTGAAGATGGGATTGCACAAGGTACCGATATGAATAAAGTTCATAGCATCGAAGATCATGTTGGGATGCTTGTTGAAGGTGACCTTGCTATAGATGGTGATATTGTAGATACTATTCGTAATGAAAGTTCAGATGGTGAAGTTAGCCATTTCCAAGCTTTGGCAACGGCGGTTTCAGGAACTGTTGGAAATGGAAATATTGCTGGTGTTGCCTTAGCCATTGCATTAGGAGGTCCAGGCGCAACATTCTGGATGATTATTTGTGGACTGTTAGGTATGTCCACAAAATTCGTAGAATGTACTTTAGGAGTTCAATACCGAGATGTTGGACCAGATGGAACTGTATATGGCGGGCCTATGTACTACTTGACGAAAGGACTTAAAGAAAAAGGATTTGCAACTTTTGGAAAAGTAGCAGCAGTGCTCTTCGCTATATTCTGTATTGGAGGATCTTTTGGTGGTGGAAATGCCGCACAATCTAATCAGGCAACAATTGTACTTAAAGAATTATTCAGTTTACAAAGCACGGCTGCCGGATTTTGGATTGGAGTTGTATTAGCAATTTTAGTAGGGATAATTATTATTGGAGGTATTAAACGAATCGCTTCAGTAACCGAAAAAGTAGTTCCTTTTATGGCCATTATGTATATTGCTGGTTGTTTGTATATCATTTTGAGTAATTTTAGCTTGCTTGATGATGCTATATCCTTAATAATATCTGAAGCATTTAGTCCAAAAGCAATTGGTGTTGGTGGATTTATTGGTGTTGTGTTGGTTGGTTTTAAAAGAGCAGCATTCTCAAATGAAGCAGGTGCTGGTTCGGCTTCAATTGCCCACTCTGCTGTTCGTACCAAGTATTCTGCGAGCGAAGGTTTAGTTTCATTATTAGAGCCTTTTATCGATACTGTGATAATTTGTACCATGACTGCGTTCGTAATTATAATCTTTAACTTTGGTGGTTTCTTTGAATACGGAGATATAACTGGAAAAGGAGTCGCAATTATTGATGGTGTTTCTTATGAAGGCGCAGGAATTACTTCGGTGGCCTTTGCGCAGTTTATACCCTATTCGAATGTGTTCTTAACAATAGCCGTAGTTTTATTTGCCGTTTCAACAATGATCTCTTGGTCGTATTATGGTTTACAATCCTGGAAATTTTTGTTTGGTAGAGGAAAAGGAGCAGATTTGACATATAAACTGTTATTTTTAACTTTCGTAATTATTGGCGCAGCAGCAAATATGAAATCCATTTGGGATTTCTCGGATGCAATGATTTTTGCTATGATATTCCCGAATATGATTGGGCTTTACTTCCTGTTCCCAGTTGTTAAGAAACAATTGAAAAGATATCTGGACGCAATAAAGATGAAAACAGATGCTATTAATGACTAATCATATGTTTATCTTGATTTGAGTTTTTAATTAGTGCCAAAAAAGAAAAAAATACGTTAACTCCCCTTCTTTATAAAGTTAAGGAGTTATGAAATTAGTAAAATCCCACCTCATCTTCAGTCGAAGTCAGCGAGCTGGGATTTTGCTTTTAATTGTATTGATTGTTGCACAGTTGTCGGTTTATCATTTTGTTGATTTTTCAGAGGAAACTGTTTTTGATACATCTTCAGATGAAATACAACTTCTACTTAGACAAATGGATTCGCTGAATATGATACATGTTGAATCTAGAAAACCGAAGCTTTATCCCTTCAACCCAAATTATATTACCGATTTTAAAGCTTATACTCTTGGTATGTCACCGGAAGAGTTTGATCGCTTAAAGGAATACCGGGAAAAAGATAATTGGATTAATTCAATCGAAGATTTTAAGCGAGTCACTGATGTTTCAGATTCCTTGCTCACAATAATAAGTCCTTATTTCAAATTTCCGGATTGGATTAAAAACTCGGCGACTAAAACCAATAGAAATGAAAGGCTCAAGTACGATGAAAGATATACTGAGAAGACTTATGAACAGAAAATAGATTTGAACACGGCAACTCAACTCCAATTGGAAGAAGTTAGCGGGATAGGAAAGGTTTTGAGTGAACGCATTATTGCCTATCGAGATAAAATAGGCGGTTTTTCTAATGATATACAACTTTATAATGTTTGGGGTTTGGATGGGGCAGTGGTACAGCGCACTTTAACTCTTTTTACCGTTAAATCACCTAAAGAAATTAAAAAGATAAATGTTAATACCGCTTCAGCCTCTGATATTGCAACCATACCAGGAATTTCATTTGAAATGGCAAAACATATTTGGGAATATAGAAGGCTTCATGATAACATTCAGAGTTATTCAGAATTCGAAAAAATAGAAGGGATATCTCAAGAAAAGTTACGACTAATTCAACTATATTTGTCCTTTGATTAATTGGTTTTAATCAAATAAATGTATGCGTCTTTCCGAATTAAATAAGAGAAAAATATACTATGAGTAAATTGTATTTTACTGAAGAACATGATTTTTTTAGAAAAAGTTTTCAAGTCTTTTTAAAGAAAGAGGTAGTTCCACATATTGAAAAGTGGGAGAAAACGGGTTCTATAGATCGTTTCATTTGGGAGAAGTTTGGTGAGATGGGCTATTTTGGATTGGCGTGTCCTGAAGATTACGGAGGAATGGATTTAGATTTATTTTATACAGTAATCTTTTTGGAAGAATTACAAAAAATAAACTCTGGAGGGTTTGCCGCGGCTATGTGGGCTCACACATATTTAGCGATGACTCATTTGAATAAAGAAGGTAATCACGAACAAAAAGTAAAATATCTTACGCCTAGTATTTCGGGTGAAAAAATAGGATGTCTTTGTATTACAGAACCTTTTGGAGGAAGTGATGTAGGAGGCATGAGAACTACTGCCGTGAAAAAAGGCGATACGTATGTACTGAATGGTTCTAAAACCTTCATAACAAATGGAGTTTATAGTGATTATCTTATTGTTGCTGCTAAAACAGCACCAGAACTTGGAAATAAGGGTATCAGTATTTTTGTTATGGATAGAGCTACTCTAGGTTTATCGGCGACTAAGTTAGATAAATTGGGGTGGAGAGCCAGTGATACTGGAGAAATTGCATTCGATAATGTTATTATTCCGGCTTCAAATTTAATGGGTGAAGAAAACATGGGTTTTCCTTATATCATGGAGCACTTTGCTCTTGAGAGACTTATTATGGCAGTTAATGCCCATGCCCGAAGTGAATATGCTTTGGAATATACAATACAATACATGAAAGACCGAATGGCTTTTGGTAAGGCGATATCAGAATTTCAGGCACTTAGGCATAAAATTGCTCAGTTAGCAGCAGAGATCGAGGTTTGTAAAACCTTTAATTATGTTACTGCAAGTCGGTTGAATATGGGTGAATATGTAGTGAAAGAGGCGACTATGGCTAAACTGATTGCTACGAAAACTTCGGATGATGTCATGTATGATTGTCTACAATTATTAGGAGGCTATGGCTACATGGAAGATTATCCTCTGGCTAGATTATCTCGCGATAGCAGACTGGGCCCAATTGGGGGAGGTACTTCCGAAATACTTCGAGAAATTATTGCCAAAATGATTATCGACGGTAAAGAATATAAAGCAGCGACTTAAGATTTTTTTGGCTTTGTTTTGGGAGGCACTAGGTGTTAATTTAAAATTAAAGACTACTTATGAAGTATAGTTATCTGAAACATTTTTTTAGTTTATTAATAGGAATAGTATATATAAATGCTTTTGCGCAAACTGAAATTAAAGGTAAGGTTTCTGATTTCCTAACATACATTCCAATAGAAAGTGCGAGTGTCTATATAGAGAATACTACTATTGGAACTATAAGTAATGCTGATGGTAAATTTGTTCTAATAGTACCGCGTGAAATTGAAAAGGACACGCTAGTTATTTCATCCATAGGATATAAAAGCTATAGGACGGCTATTTCAGACCTTGATGCTTCTATGGATGTTTTTCTTGAAGAGGATATTGCTGCTTTAGATGAAGTATTAGTTGTTGCAGAGACCAGACCTAAAACTGGTAACGATATTGTTTTAAGGGCAATTAGGAAGTTGTCAGATAATTTGCCAGAGCAACCTTATTTACAGAAAGGCTTTTTAAGGCATAAAGAGCGTAATAAAAAAGAGTTCAAATGGCTTATTGAAAGTGCGATTACTTTATATGATTCTAGTTATGCTTCTGTTGCTACAAGTAATTTGAGAATTAATGTTGATGAAACTAGAAAGAGTTATGATTTAAGAGATGTGGATAGTCTGTTTTCATATGTCGCATATTTAAAGTACAACGCAAAAAACATCGAATTGACTCCAAATGAGTTAAGAAGAGATACGATTGAAACAGCATCCTTGATTGAGGCAATAAAGTGGAATGATAGAAGGTATAATGGTTTGGAAAATCTCTTTAAAGGACGTCTTAATTTGCTGAGAAATTCTAACATATCTAATGCGTTATTTGGGGAAAATGTACTTGACAAACATCAGTTTGAGCTGGATACCATTCTTGTAGACGATGGAAGAAGGCTTTATAAGATAAAGATATCAAAGAGTATTGATTTTATTGGTTTGAATACAGGAAACATTTATAATGAGGGCTATGAGGCAAATGGTTGGCTGTATATTTATTGGGACAATTACGCTATTAAAAAGATAGAGTATGAACTGGTGGCGGCTTCTGATGTTCAAAAGAGCAGGAGTAAAATTCTTTTCAATACTCAAGTAAATCATAAATTGATAATGACTTATAAGGAATACCAAGGCAAAATGTATCCCAATTATTTTTATTATGAATCACCAAAACTGGTTAAAGTAGGGAATAGGTCTTCAGATAGAATAAAAGAGGCGGAGGAAATTCAAAAAGTGAAGGACGAACAATATTACTATACTATTCAGGAAATATTATTTACAGAGATTATTCAGGATTCTGAACTAGTAAACGAAGCGTTGCAAGGGGAATGGTCTGAAGATATCTTTACACCTAGACCTTATAATAAAGAATTTTGGAAAGATTACAACGTTTTGTTAGAAAGTGAAGAGGATGAAAAGCTTATTCAAGATTTAAGTAAGCGACAATCGCTGTATAAGCAGTAAAGGAGTTGGTTTATAGTAAAAAGACTGAATATAGATAATAATATAGCGTTATCAATTAATAGTTTTATTAAGAAAATGATGCGTTAGGAATATTCTTCAGAAAAATATAAAATCTACCATCTAATATCTAAAATATTTTTATATTTGCCGTCCAAAAGAGAGGAGGTTAAGACACTATGTTAATAATACCAATAAAAGACGGAGAAAATATCGATAGAGCATTGAAGCGTTTTAAACGTAAGTTCGATCGTACCGGAACAATGCGTCAATTACGTTCTAGACAAGCTTTCATGAAGCCATCTGTTAAACGTAGAGCACAAGTTCAAAAAGCACAATATATTCAAGGACTTAGGGACGCTGAAGAAATTTAGTATTTCTATTATCCATTCTAATACAACCGCTTTACAATTTAATTGTGAAGCGGTTTTTTAATTGTATAATTTCTTGTTATAGATGCTAATTTGACAAACTTCAAATTCGTATCTTTAGCTATATTATTTATGTATGCCCTTTACGCAATTTATCGATTATCTATCTTTAGAAAAGAAATATTCTCCTCACACGGTTATTGCATATAAAAAGGATTTAGAAAGTTTTTTAGAATTTGCTTCTGAAGAATTTCAATATCAAAATATAAATGAGGTTAATTATTCAATAATACGAAACTGGATTGTTGCTTTGGTTGATGCCAAGATTTCTAACCGAAGCATTAATCGTAAGATTTCATCTTTGAAATCCTATTATAAGTTTTTATTGAAGACCTCCCAGATTTCGGAAAATCCATTGGCAAAGCATTTTGCATTAAAGACATCAAAAAAGGTGCAAATCCCTTTTTCTGAAAAGGAGATAGATAATGTATTGGAGCTATTTCAAGAGGCAAACGATTTTGAGTCAATTCGCAACAAATTAATTGTAGAATTATTTTATTCAACTGGAATTCGCCGTGCAGAACTCGTGGCCTTACAATTTGCCAATGTATCTACTGCTCAAAAGACGATAAAAGTGTTAGGGAAACGGAATAAAGAGCGCATAATCCCTTTAATAGCATCTGTTGTTTTAACCATTGAAAAGTATATTGAATTTCGCCAAAGATTGGGTTTTATAAAAGACAATCAATATTTTTTCGTTTCGTTAAAAGGCGTTAAAATCTATGAAACGCTTGTTTATAGAATTATAAACTCTTATTTTAGTCAAGCCTCGGAAAAGGTTAAAAAGAGCCCTCATATTTTAAGACATTCGTTTGCTACGCATCTTTTAAATGAAGGCGCCGATTTGAATGCGGTAAAGGAATTATTGGGACATTCGAGCCTTGCTTCAACGCAAGTATATACTCATAATAGTATTGCTAAGTTAAAAGAAGTACATCGAACCTCGCATCCTCGGAATTCCAAATAAGAAATGGTTTAATCAATATATTAATTAAAAATAATAGACAAATGAAAATAAATGTGCAAACGACGAATTTTAATGCAGATGAAAAACTTATTTTATTCGTTAATAAAAGACTTGCTAAACTAGAACAATTTTATGACCGTATTATCTTTGCAGACGTTTTTCTTAAAGTTCAGAAAACTAGTGAAAAGCAAAATAAAACAGTTGAGGTTTTATTAAGTATTCCAGGTGATGATTTAATTGTAAAAAAGGAAGCAAGAACTTTTGAAGAGGGTACAGATGAGTGTATTCAATCTTTAGAGCGACAATTAAAAAAACGTAAACAAAAACTAAGAGCTATTTTATAAGATTTTTTTTAGAAATAATTTTTTAGTGAAAATAATTTTTATACATTTGCAGTCCGTTAGAAATAGCGGACTTTTTTATGACCATTTTTTGGTAGTAAAAGTAAAAAGCCGATGTAGCTCAGCTGGCTAGAGCAGCTGATTTGTAATCAGCAGGTCGTGGGTTCGAGTCCCTCTATCGGCTCAAGTTCTTTAAATAGAGTGAAAAAGTTTTTAATTGGGGAGATACTCAAGCGGCCAACGAGGACAGACTGTAAATCTGTTGGTTTCACCTTCGCAGGTTCGAATCCTGCTCTCCCCACATTTTAAACATTGGATTTTATAATTAATTGCGGGAGTAGCTCAGTTGGTAGAGCGTCAGCCTTCCAAGCTGAATGTCGCCGGTTCGAACCCGGTCTCCCGCTCTTTTTTAAAGCCGG
>BS_KBA_SWE02_21mDRAFT_10000532_pt1 | contig 14430 bp, 18 predicted proteins | sample BalSeasSWE02_21m_FD_9196 | JGI IMG/M metagenome (IMG submission 9196)
ACTGTAAGAGTCCCTTCGTTGATTTGCGTAGTCCCAGTATAGTTACATACGCCCGAAAGCGTTAGTTCACCTATCCCGTTTTTAACCAGTCCAGTTGCACCAGAAATTGCTTGCAAAATTGTGGTTGCCGTATAGCAAAGGAAGTGCAAGAAAGTTGACGAGGTGCTAACGATAGTCCTCACTGCGCTTGCGCCCACTTTTGCTGCTGTGGAATCTGTTAATTTCATCCTACGATAATGTACACTGTGTTAGCGTTAATCCCTGCCCCAAGTGCGTTATAGCCAGCTAACGTGATTTGCACCATGTTAGTCACGGCAGTTGCTCCTGTTGCTCCGCTTATGTTGCTACCAATCTTTTCATCAAGAGCAGTCTGTGTAGCAGTTGAAATTGGTTTATCGGTATCGGAGGTATTATCGACATTGCCAAGTCCAACATCATTTTTATCAATGGTAACTTCTCCAGTTCTTGCATTAACCGAAGTAACTCCAGCAACACTTCCAATAATGTCATCCAATGTTGCGATAGTTCCAGACGTATTAGGTAGAACAAAAGTCTTTGTAGCACCTGCTGCCGTTATTGTGAGGTCGCTATTATTTTGCAGCTCTAAAACCTGACTGTTATCTGGCGAGTAAATTTCATCGTGCGAATGCACGGACATTCCGCCAATTTCTTGGATTGCACCCGTTGATGGATGCTTGGCCCAAAGTTTTTTATCTGCGTGATTTATGCAAATCTCACCAGATGCAAGGTCTGCGTTTGCAGGAACCCGTGCAGCAATTGTGCTTTTTTTAGGGACTATGATCGGGTTAGCCATTATAGAATGGGGTTGCCTCTGAGGGGATGAACCCTCAGAGGACTTTTATTGTTAATTCTTAGTAAACTCCACCATCAATGGTGGTTTCAAGATCCGTAACGCGAGTATCAAGCCCAGAATCAGCGGATTGACGAGCCGAAACTTCATCCGACAAAGCAGAATTATTACTTAGGACATAACCCGCGAAAGCTGAATCGTTTTCTGTATCAACGCTGTTGATAAGAGAAACAATTTCAGCAAAACTATCCTTGTCTGCGTCAGAGGCAGAAAGGATTGCGTCAACGCGACCTTTTTCAGTAGCGATTTTTGCATCCAAAGCCGAATCAGCACTGGTGCGGTTGCTTGTCTCAGTTGCGAGATCGGAAGCAACAATCCCAAGGTTGGTTGTCAGGAGGCTATCAGCAGAAATACGAGCGGATTCTTCTGCGGTAATAGCGTCAGTCAGGGTCGAGTTTGCAGCAGAAACAGCAGCGTCAGCATATGTTTTGGTAGCGAATGTGCCAGAACCACCAACAATGACAGGAACTGAACTGTTGTTACCTACATACAAATTCTGGTTTGCGATGTCGATTGCAAGTTCTCCCGAAGAAAGACTCGATGGAGCGGATGAACCGCGTTTGATGCGAAGGATTGGGTTTGCCATAGTTTTTTATTATTTTTTTGTTTTGTTTTGTTTTGTTTTTTGGTTTTTCTGGTTATTCAGAAAGTTTTAAGGTGCTGGACTATATTCTCCAGCATCAATTTCAGCAACATTTTTAAGTTCACCATTTTGTATTTGAGCAACTTCATTACCATTAGACAGTGTTCCGGTCTCGCTAATTGTGAGCGAAGCACTGGGGCTGAAATCAAGCGTTCCTGTAAATGGGTTAAATGTAAGAGCCATGTTTTATGGGTAGGTTACAGTTACACCAGTCAGATTCGCGTCATTAGTTGTCGGAGGCTGAACAGCGTAAGTGAGGGTTAATGTTGCAACTGGATTCCCGTCTTTCAGATATTGCACTGTGGCAATATTGTTTGTTGCTCCGTAATACGAAATGTCAATCTGATCGTAGGCAGGAATCTCAAACCCCGCAACCTCTTTCAGAGATTCATAGATATTGAAATTCTGTTGATCTGGAGTTAGATTGGTAAAGCAGGGTTGAGAGAGTGCCATAATATTTTATCGTTTACGATAATTAACCAAGTGGTGGGAGAGCAGCAGCAAGAGCTTCGTTAGTAAGAAAGTATTGCTGGTCTTCAGTTTTTTGCACAAAGCAATTTTGAGTAACTGGGGTGAGTTCACCAATGGTTGCAAGTCCAACATAGAATTGGTAGAGTTTATCAGAATCGGTAGCTGCGTCATAGCAACCATAAGAGATTGGATCAATGCCAGCAGCGGCGGCGATTGTTTGAACGAAAGGGTAGGATTTATTGCGGTAAGGAAGAGATGTAAAGCAAGCCATAATAAGAAAATGGTTAGGGTGAGGGAGAATGTAACTCCCCCACCCAGATTAGTGATTAGTAGTAGACACCAACAACGTAGGCGTTCACATAAAGTGCGCCAACACGTCCAGCAGTATCTGCACCAGAAACAACGTCAACACCAGCGTTTGCGTAGGTGAAGGTGGTCGAGTTAACGACAGTAACTTCAGCTTGCACATCATTAAACGTAGTGTCAGTCATGCTTGCAATCGTGATCGTGTCACCCGTGGCAAAACCATGAGCAGCACCAGTAACAATTGTAGCCACACCAGAGGTGCGGGCGCGAGTAGCGGTAGCTTGACCAAGACCAACAGTCGTTTTGCGAAGGCGAAGTTTGCGAGTTCCCGTAATCGCACGGGGATTTGCAACAACAACCATTGGGTTGAAGGTATCTTGGTCATCATTAGATGAAGACACTGTTAAAGAATTGGTGATATTTTCACCATTTGTTCCAGTATCAGCAACAACAGCCGCGCCAACAGAAATTGTTCCACGGGTGTAGGCATTTTCTAACACGATGCTTGTTGGAAAGAACTTGGTGTCTTCGTCGTTAAGAACGAGAAGATCAGCGTCTCCAGCAGCGAGAAGGTTAACGGCAATCGGGCCAAACAGGTTGACACGATCATAAGCGAGTGGTCGAGAATTAGACATATATTTTATTTAAGGTTGTGGGGAGAGGCTTGAATAAGCCCCCCCCCTGTTTAACTTAGGAAGGCACAACGATGTCACCCACACCAGCGCAGCTATAGCAATCCTGATTGTTCTCAGGAACGATGTAGCTCTGAACTGGGCAGCAGGAACCGTAGAGGCTCTTGCTCTTAGGCAGGCGATGCAGGAACGAGTGCATGATGGTTGGGTCTTTGACCTGTGCGGCCAGACGGAACTGGGCTTGATAGAAGCCCGTTTTGCGCCAGCGGTTGCACTCCCAATCTGGGTTCTTCCATTCCCAATCGCCAGCGTAGTTCTGGGTCATTTGTTGGGCTTGGCCGTATCCAGTCGAGGAAGGCATTGTCCACTTAACCATTGCTTTGTTCACCATAGCAACCGAGATGCCGAAGTCGGCATTGCGGTAGGCTTTGTTTGGAATGTAAGCGCATCCGTTTTCAAGAACAGTCTTGATGTAACGAGGAACGCGAACGAGACGCGCCCATGTTGCAGGATCAGCTTCACTGAATGCACCAAGACCAGCGTTGAATGCCGTATCAGCGTTGAAACGAGCGGAGTTGATGTCGTAACCGAAAGCGTAGTCGCCTATGATACGATTGATTCCGAGCTTCAGACGGGTAAGGCGTTCATCAAAATCTGTGTTTGCATCCCAGTAACCATTGTTGCGCTTGGCTTGGAAGTAAAGCGCACGGCCAACTTGAGGATCAGGGATAACGATGTCGAGCAAAGGCTGACCAGTCGCGTCTTGGAGATCAAGGCGGAAAGCGTCATCTTCGTCTTGGAGGTCAACAAGTGCGTCATCAAGCATATCAAGCGAGAGGTAAGCGATCTTGTTGAGGTCAGCGGGAGCCATCTTAACGCGAATCGCGCAAAGATCGTAACCAGCTTCGTTGTTGATGGTATGCTCTGGAACGAACCAAGCGGCATCATCAACGAGTCCACAATAAGTGCCGTCATCAGTAGTGATGCCCATCCACTTGTGGCCGGAACCACCGATGTAGTTAGAACGAAGGAACTCTTCGTGGACGTTCTTGGTGATGCGAGCATTCGACTCCTCGAACTGAAGAATCTCTTCAGCAGGGAAAAGACGATAGAGAAGGCTCTCAACGCAAATCCAGTCAGTAGTCATCTCTTTACGGAGAAGCTCGAAAGTGTAGCTCTCAGTGCCGGGACGCTGAATGACTTCTGGTTTGCTGTCGCAAGAATCAGTCTCGCAATAGGTGTCGGTGATTGCACGGAAAGGTGTGCAAGGATCGTGGAATCCACGGCCAAAGCGGAAAGCTTTTTGCTCAGTGGTGTGATTGAGGGGCCATGCTTGCTCCTCGAAACGTGTGAAGTATGCACTGTTAGTGACAAGCTTCTTAACATAAAGGTCGTTGAAATACTCACGTCCCTCGCGGAAGAAACTGTCAATCTCAGCGCAGCTATTAAAATAGAGTTGATCGCTCATTGATTTATTTGATTTTGGTTTGGTTTAGTTTTGCACCGCTAACTATACCATCGAGGAATAGCAAGCGAATGCTTGGTTTCCTCTGCTGGACTCAACCCAGAGTTTTTATCTGTCCAGAAATCGTTTTTCATGCGAGGTCGAAAACTCGCCAGCCAGAGTGCGGCTGAATCCCTAATTATTATCGTAAACGATAATTTTCGGATTTCTCTTAGCGCGACAATGCAGGTGACTATTTAGTATGTCAATAACTTTTTTTAAAAAAGTTTGGGGGAGGTAGAAATCCATAACTACCTCCCCCAATGACAACCAGATTTCAGAATGGTGGGCTATGCAGTCAAGCGATTTTGCGGCGAGAATCTTGCGATTTTCGCGGCCAGTCCCTCTGTCATACTCATTCTTGGTTTCTGGGAATCCGATGCACTTGGCGTTGACGAGATGCGTGATGAGCCTTTGAGTTGTGCGATATAATCGTCTTTCTCTTTGACCATCTCTTGGTATGCCTTGAGTTGTGCTTGAATTTTCTGGTAGGCGCGGCCTTGGTTAATCAGTCGATTCATGTCTTCAACTGATGCCTGTTCGTTGCTTTGCTGTGTAGCTGCAAGCGCAATAGCCTCGTCTCGGGAAAGGTCATACTTAATTCCCTTCTCCTTCATGTAGTCGGCAACCATATCAGGAATTTCAGTAGCCCGGTCAATTTCTTGCTGAGTATTCTTGTATCCCTCGCGCCATTGGTTCAGATACTTGTTTCTTCCTTCTTGCTCTTTTTGTTTAGCGGTTTGGAGTATATTCTGCTTGGTTTCTTCAAAGTTGACAAGAGCAGCGTGATGTCCTTGAGTTGCTTTGATGAAGCTGTTGACTTGCTCCGCGAATTGATACTGCTTGAATTGCGATAGCGAGTTCGTGATTTCTTCAAACGCTTGGTCACGATCATTTTCTGCCGCTCTACGATCTTCTTCGGATGACGAATTAAAGATGGAGGCGTTTGCATTGACAGCACGGGAGAAGGTTGAAAGAAGCGTTGGATCATTCGATAGCAACTGTCTCGCAGTATCGTAGGTATTCTTGATAGGATCGAGATAAGTTTTTTTAAAATCTGGATTGCTTGTGATGTCATGGAAATCCAACTTGCCCCTGAGTTCTTTGATTTGCTCTGATAGTTGTTGCTCAACTTCCAGCTTCTCTTGGCTGGCTTTGTTGAGTTGATCTTGGTAATGGTTCGCTTCTTTGGTCGATGTTGACTCGGATACCATTCGCTCAAGCTCTTGGATTTTGGTTTCAAACTTGGGGATTTCATCTTTTTTGTATTTCTCAAGTTCTTCTTTGAGCTTACGGTTTTCTTCGATTTGCCGCTCAACAAAGCCTTTTTTCTTACCTGTTCGGTCAGAGGTAATTTCAGCTTCCGTAATTCCGGTAGGTTCTTCTGGTGGTTCTTCTTCATTGTATTTAGGTATGCCAAGATTAGGATCACCCATGTTGGTAGCACTTGGCTTTCCTTCATCAGTTTGTTGTTTGCTGAACTTCTTGAGGAAGTCAGATGTATTACCTTTAATCGCAACTTGAGGTTTAGCCTTAAGTTCTTTGATTACTTCTGCTGTGTCGTTTGGGTCTGCCATAAATTAGATTTCGTCGAGGTCTGGATCAATTGTGCTGTCCGTTGGTTCTTTATACTTTCCAACAGCTTTTGTTTTTTTGAATGCTCCTTGCTCTTCAGTTCCAATAGCTTCAATAGTTTTGATTGCATGGATAAGCGTGGTTACTCCTTCTGGTGGGTTTACATTAAGTAGTAAATACGCTTGGAGTTTGTTCCAATCTTCGTGTGAGCTTATTGCCGCGCATAAGGATTTTACTTTTTCTGTTGTCATGTTTGTGTTGGTGTTTCAACTTCTTCAGTTTCTTCCATCTCTGGCTCTTCCATCTCTGTAGCTTCACCTTGCATTGCTGCTTGTTTGGATTTCTCCTTCTGAATCTCTGCACGGGCCTTAGCTTTCTGAAGTGCGAGTTGGGTGATGCCTTGCTCCTTGCGCTGTTCTGTGCGTTGAGCGTGACTGATAGAAGCCTTGCCAATCGAGATGTCAGCGAGTTTCTTCTTGGTGTCGATATCGATACCAGATTTAGCAGCGAGGTATTGAAGTTTGATATCTTCTTCAGAGTTAGGTTGCCCAGATTTTTGTGCTTCAGCTTCTGCCATCTGAACGTAAACCTGTTGTAGTTCGTCGGCCATTCCTTGAGCTTCGCCCATACCCTGCATGAATTGTTTCAAGAAGTCCTGTTTCGATTGATCCTTGGCAATATATTCAACGTGCGCCATGATGTGACCACCCTTGAATTTAACAGAACGCACTGCAAGCGATAGGTCTGCAAGCTCTGGTTGACCACCTTGAACTGCTTGCATCGTCATTTGCAACTGCATCATCATGTCCTGCAAGTGACCAACAGCGTGTTCGATATGCGGATCAGTTGGCAATACAGGGAAGTTTTGTGGGTTAACAAACGCATCTGTCATTCCAGCATTTTCAAACCCAATCACGCGAGCAGTATCAGTGATCTTAGTTGGTTTGGTATTCCGGTAGCGAGCTACGTTATCTCTTCCAGAAAGTGCGGCGATTGCATCCTTAACGGCATTCTCTTGCCCTTCATTTGCTGGAGTAATTGCTGTAATCTGCAATAGCTTCTCTGCCGTGATTAGTTTGAATGATGGGCTACCTGCCCCACTGATAAGGTTAGAACGGATGCTGGTGATATTCTTCCAAGCAGCAGCTTCTTTAGGAGTTCCGAGTTCTTCAAGAATCTCATAGAACTTCTTAACATACTCGTATCCATCATCGCTGGATTTTGCACTTACAAAGCGTTTGTAGAGTTGTTTAAAGTAAAGAGTTTGGCACTCGTTGAATCGTCTAATTTGAGTTCCAGATAGTTTAGCTGACTCAGCCGCATCCAATTCAGCCTCGCCTTTTGTCCTTTGCTTTCCTCCAGCAGTAGGTGCGTTGATGCGATACTGACCCATTCCCCTATACATATCTCCCATGAAAAACTGCATGAAGCTCATGCTTTCTGCTACTGGAAGTTGGAAGCGATTCTGAATAAACTTTGCGCCATCTGGCATTACGCTGATTGGCAACCATTCCATTTGCTTCAACATCTTGGTTGAGTCTGGCCCCTGACCTTCGATCATCAACATGGAGTTGAGTCGGACAGCATCAACCAATGAGTTCATCGTGAAGTCATATTGGCGGCAGGCTACAAAGGCTGATTCTGCTTGGCTCTTAATGTCTTGGAATAGTCCACTGCCAACCGAGTCGGTAAGCATATACATAATCTCATCCCATGCGTTAAATGCTCCAATCTTTAACATCATAAACCCATGCTGAGTTCTAACATCATCATCACTGATCTTTCCAGCTCCCTTTACATTGGAATTAATATAGTCAGAGATTGGTTGGTAGTCTTGAAGGATAATCGCCTTACTGATCTTGCCGTCGAATTCCCTCCAGTAAACCTCGAAAAGATCAATCTTTTGGTTAACTGAAAGTGACCAGTTAAATCCTGCCTCGCTGATCGTGCGGAAGAAATCCTCACGGGTTTTGCGATGGCTTGTAAATGCACGATGGAAGCGGATAGCATCAATAGCTGCGTCCACATTCCATCCCATTGCTTCTGCCGCAGCACGATTCTCAATCTTCTTGTAAAGCTCGTATGGAGTCAAACGGACACGCCTGACAAACTCCTCAAGGTTGCAAAAGTCGATCCTAATGTCGTCTGGAAAGAGAAGGTCGGAGAGGAAGACGTGTTCTGGCATCCATCCCATAGGGCTATCCCACATTCCAATTCCCTTTCCATACAATAACATTTCCTCAAGGTCTTGTTCTGTGTTGTAGAGGTATCCGGGCCATTCACGCAAGGCTTGGTCAAAGGCAATTCCAATATTCTCTGAGTTAACGAGTCGTTCTTTTTCATTGCCGAATTTACTTTTGATTGTGCAGCAAGCCTGACGCTCTGTGATTACATCGTAGTAACTGGACTTTTGGTTATCAACAATAAATCCAAGTTGTCCGTAGTTAACATCCGATTGCCAAGGAAGTCTTTTCTCTGCAAGCTTACTGTATCCCGTAGGTGGGAACATCTTGTAGGCTTTATAGATACGAATGCGTTTATTCTCACGCCCAATGTTAGCCAACCTCAGATTATTTGCTATATTCCAAGCATGATTTGCATTGGAAATTCGCGTTTCTGGTGGTTTGCCATCCTCATCAAGAGTGGCTAAAGAAAAATTATCATTACCGATTGAGAGCATAGAATTTTATATTTATCGTTTACGATAACGAGTTCAAGGCATTTCTTCGTTTGTTACACGAACTACATCCGCGAGCCTTATGTTCAAGTTTAGTTCCTAAAACTTTATCTGTAGCCGCCGCTACTGTGTGTATGGCTTGAGCAATACGATCACCAAGTCCATCATTATACCAGCAACGATCACTGGGTTGGCGTTGGCAAGTTTGATCTTCTACCATTTGTTCAATGTTACTTGGAATTTCAACTCCATTGGATCGGTAATCTTTTTGGATATTCTGAAGAAGACTATTCCATGTGCTTCCGTAAACTATCGCTGGATACACAACGCCATTGCGCTTTATCTCATATTTCCAATACCACCCTCCGACTGGTGCGAGATTTTTGTTTTTCAGTTTCATCTTGCCTTTCACCCGAAAATATATTTTCTTATTGATATGTCAAGAGTTTTTTCTTCCAACAAAGGTATTCAAAAATATGGGATGAAGTTTTCGGAAAACATGGATGACCTTGGAATTGAGCTTTATTGTTATGCGATATCCCGTGGTGACTATGGAAAAGACTACTGCGTTAAGCATAATATTAACCTAAAAGATTTTAAGTTACTTACCCCAGCAGAGCATTTTATTAATGCCGTGAAACTTCAATGGCCGACTGAAGTTTCTATCTACAACAGAGGATATACTAATACCCAGCTTCTTAGAACACTTGAAGAACTCTGCAATAATACTGATATTTGTTTAGCTGGCGCAGCTTCGATGGGGAAAAGTTTTCCAGTTGCACTTTGGGTTTATCTTGATTGGTGTTCTGCTCCGCACTGCACTTCTTCTTGGGTTGCTACTACTACTCTTGGTGCGTCTGAGGATCGTATCTGGGGTATTATCTCTAAACTCTGGAAGTGCGCTCGCATTCAGTTTGGTAAGTTAATCGACTATCGCCACATGATTGTTTGGGGTGGCGCGTCTAACGATGAAGATAAAGATTATCGTAATGCGATAAAAGCACTTGCATTTCAATCAGGTAACGAAGGTCAGAAAGCTATTGATACTACCCGTGGTCGTAAGAATGATCGAGTTCGATTGGCACTTGATGAGTTGCCCGAAATGGAATTAGGAGCAATCACCGCTCGCGTTAACCTTTCAGCCAACGACGATGTTACATTTATTGGTATTGGAAACCCGTCAGCAGGGGATAACCCACATACCCGTTGGGCTATGCCTAAAGGTAAATCAAACTTCGATTCTGTTAATCCTGATCTAATGGATTGGGAGACTGAAACTGGAATTTGCTTATTTTACAATGGCATGAAGTCTCCTAACTTTGATGCTCGTCCAGATGAACCATCTCCATTCCCGTTCCTTATGGATCGGAAGAAACAGGAAATGATGCTCAAACAATGTTATGGCGACGAAAACGCTATTGACTATGTTCGTAACGCTATCGGATGGTGGCCGAAGTCCGGCTTTATTCAGACTGTAATTACTTCTGATCTGATTCGTAACGCCGATACAAACGAAGAACCTATTTGGGATTCTGAAGGGTTTACTAAGGTAGCAGGCTTTGACACTTCATTTACTATCGGTGGTGACAGATGCGTTCTTACCATTGCTAAACTTGGTTTTGTTCGTGGAACCCGCAATCGTGTCATGTGGCTTGAGAGTCAGAAGGTAATCCAACTCTCTGCCAACGCTGCTGCTGAGTTTGAGATTCAACTTGCTACCGAGGTTGTTTCTTTATGTCGAGAGTCTGGAGTTAAACCTACAAAATTCGGTATGGACGTGTCTGGTGATGGTGGTCGAGTTGGTCAGGCTATCATTCGTGAATGGCTACGCACTGACTCTACAGGCGCAGCAATTGCCCTTATCTCGTCTATGGGTAAACCTACCGATAGAATTGCAGCAGAGGTTGACAGAAGACCATGTAATGATGTTTATGATCGCCTTGTCAGTGAATACTACTACTCAGCCTATCATGCTTTCAAAAGCCGAGTTCTTTTCGGTATTGATGCAAACTCTGATTTGGCAAGGGAACTCTGCCTTCGTCGCTACACTCTTAAAAACAAAAAGATCGCCATTGAGACTAAAGATGATCTTAAAAAAAGAACAGGATACTCGCCCGATTTAAGTGACAGCTTGATCTACGCACTCGAAATGGCGCGGCGTAATGGACTTGTATTTATCGGAAACGATAAACCAGTTCCAACTAACAGATTCTGGGCGCGAGAAGAAAAGTTAGTTGAATACTCTCAAGATGAAGAGTATTCTGTAGATGATTGGGGTGAAGACTAATCCAACATTCCTTCAAGTTCCAAGGTATTAGCTACATCTTCTGGAACTACGATACGGATCATCTTTTCCCCGTCAAGGAAACCAAGGGTTTCTTTCACGCGAATATCAATTTTGCTTACCCAGCATTGGTTAAACCGCTGCCTAAACAAAATTTTAGTTTGGCTTTCACTTACTTCGGTTCCCTCGCAAATGATGCGGGATTCAAACGTATTATTTGTATTCATAAATTATATATCCATTCTCTCTTGCCCATCCTACTTCGTGGTGGCATTTATTGTGGCAAGTGCGACATAAAACCATGAATGAGGACTTGTCACATAGGAACTTGCCCCTTCCTTTCTTATGGTGAAGGTCTGTTGCTTGCCCATTACATATCTCACACTGGTAGTTTTTTTCTTCAAAGTATTCTGCTTTGGCTTTCTCGTAATCGGCATTCTTAGCTTTCCTTGATCCTGATAAATTATTTAACTTGCCACCCGTTTTTTTGAAACCCGTTTTTCTTCGTAGCATCTATAGTAGTCTGTTAGCTGTTGAAGTCCGAGCGTGGCCAATTCCAGTTCTTCGTAGCTTCCCCTGACTGAATCTGGGAAGGGTTTTCCTCGCTGGTGCATGGTGGTTGGACTTCCTGCTGAATAGGGACTGACACGGAGGTAGTATTTACCTTCTTGAATTTCGAGAAAGACGTGCATAAGGAAATGATTTTATCTACCTGTTCTTTTTTAAGAATGCTCTTAGAGTTTACTTCGATTTGGTTAATCAACGATCCAGTAACACCGATCTTGTCTCCAAGTTCTCTTACAGTCAGTTTAAGAGTTCTCCTTGTTTCACGAAGTTGGTTTGCAAAAGTCTTTCGTCCAATAGAACGAACCATGCGTGATTGCTCGTAGGCAGTCGCGCAAGCGTCATAGGCATCTTCTAATGGATGTTTCATTTGAGGGAAAAGTAAACCAAGACTATTGACAAGTCAATACTTTTTTGATATATTTGTTTTTGATGAATAACAAAAATTCAAGTAAAGATTTAGATGCCAAGCTTCAAGAAATATTAGCCAGTGTCAGGAAGACTGTATTAATTTCTAACATGGCTCTCTCTACTGCCAGCCGCACTTCCTTCATGGCAACCTATGAGTCGGAAGATGGTATCTGTGCAATGGCTATTAAACCAAACAACATTGCCATTCTCGCAGCAGTATCCACTGGTGGAGCTACAGTCTATAAAGCTGATTTTGTAGTAACCGATAAAGGCATTGGTGAGCGGCGTTGCATTTTCAAGTGCGAGACAGAACAAGATGCTGATGAGATTTGGGAACTGATGAACGATAAGATGTATGCTTGGTCGCAGGGTGAGATTGAATCTGTAGATGTAGAATTTTAGAAATTATCGTTAACGATAAAAGATATGAAAATAGACAAACCATTAGTTGTTGCGTATGGAGGTGGCACAAATTCAGTAGCCATGTTATGCGGGTTCCTTGATCGCGGCATTAAACCAGACCTTATCGTGTTTGCGGACACAGGAGGCGAACTTCCAAATACCTACGCTCACATTGATTTAATGAGCAAAAAGACCAAAGAATGGTGGGGTCTTGAGATTGAAAAAGTTTACGCTACATACAGAGGGGAATACGAAACACTTGAAGATTCTTGTGTAAGAAAGAAGATGCTCCCATCTCTTGCTTATGGATTCAAGGCTTGCTCAATGAAGCACAAGGTTGAGCCGCAAAACAAGCGAGTCAAACAATGGATGAAAGATAATAATGTATCTGAAATTATTCGGGCCATTGGATATGATGCGGCTGAAGGGCATAGAAAAATAAATAAAACTGAAGGTTCTTTAGGAAAGGGAAAGCGTGAAGACTATTGGTATCCTTTGATTGAATGGATGTGGACTCGCAGTGAATGTATAGATGCAATCAAAGCTCATGGACTTCCACTGCCCGGAAAGTCATCATGCTTTTTCTGTCCTGCTATGAAGAATAGTGAGATTCTTCGACTTAGAAAAGAATATCCAGAATACTTTAAACGGGCGATTGCGATGGAAACAAACATGGTCGTAAAGGGCCGAGTCCGTGGATTGAACTTTGGAGTTCCGTGGAGCGACATTGTTGAAGCTGATGATGAACAACTAAAGTTGTTTGACTGGCTTGACCAACACGATCCACATCATATACCTTGTGGATGCTACGATGGATAATTTTGCAGGCAGTATGACATCCGTGACAAGCCCCTCTTCTCTTCAATGGGTAATGGGCGGCGGCATATTGAAAAGGGAAGCGCGTCCCGTTCCTGCACCATCCATTATCGGAACTCATAACCATTTTCCTAACGTCAGGAAAAAGATGCTTGACATCGAATACAACCTGTAGTAGTTTTCAGTCGTGCGAGAAATCGTGCCTTCGGGGTAGGAGCCGAAGTAGAAGAAAATTAAATTAACAAATAAAATATATGATCCCTTGTGGTGGTTCGCACTCCTATGCGTCTGTTGCCGCTTTTCTTCGCCACTACAAGGGGTCGCCTTTTTAAAATGAAAAAACCAAACATTTACGGATTGCAAAATTATTCCGTAATCCCTGTAGAAATATTAACTGACGCTAATCTGTCTTTAGCAGCAATTGGATTGGCGGCATACATAACTTATGAATATCAGGCATTGAAAATGCACAAAGATGCAGATTTATTTTTTGATAGGATCACTTTGGCTAAAGGATATTTTCAAGGCGCAACTGCATATAATGAACTCGTAACCGCTGGTTATATTCCTGATTTTTTAAAGGAGGGAATCGAACTATGAGCGTCCGAATAATGTCAGAGGTCTTTGAGCGTAGTAAGACTCAAGGTAACGCAAGATTGGTTCTTTTGTCGTTAGCTGATTCCTGCAACGACGATGCCAGTTGTTGGCCGTCCATCCGTAAGATTGCAGAAAAAGCAAACATATGTGAACCTATCACAAAAAAGTATCTGAATGCTTTAATCGAAATCGGAGTCATTACCCGCGATGAGCGCGAGAATCAATTCGGTAGGCAAACATCGAACCTTTACAAGATCAATGTTGAGAAGATCGGTGATGATGAAATACCGAAATCTGTGCTTCAACAAGTTGTATCACCAAGCCGAGTAAAATCAGTTGAGGGGGTAACCCGTGTTAGTGGGGGAGGGGGTAACCCCGTGCAGAGGGTGGAGGGGGTAACCCGTGTTAGTCTCCCTATAATGAACCATCATAAGGAACCGAAAATAGAACCATCAAGGGAAAGTTCGGCAGTGGCCTCACATTCCTCAGTTGAATTGAATCAACCAAATCTATTCCCGACTGAAATTACGGCTAACGCCAAAGAAAGTTTCGCTACCGCTCAACGTAACGACCCCCCCACCGAGGCTAACGCAAAAACAACCGCCGCACGAAAAAAATCCCCCCCCAAGATTAGTTAACGAAAAATTCATCGCTGAACTCCAGACCTTGAATCCTGA
>BS_KBA_SWE02_21mDRAFT_10000533_pt1 | contig 14422 bp, 13 predicted proteins | sample BalSeasSWE02_21m_FD_9196 | JGI IMG/M metagenome (IMG submission 9196)
CGAAAAAGTCACAAGTATTTTCTACTGCAGCCGATAATCAACCAAGTGTTGAAATTCATGTGTTGCAAGGAGAGCGTCCAATGGCTCCAGATAACAAAACGATTGGTCGTTTTCACTTAGATGGAATTCCACCTTCACAAAGAGGAATACCTCAAATTGAAGTGACTTTTGATATAGATGCCAACGGTATTATTAAAGTAAGTGCTACTGATAAGGCTACTAACAAAACACAGGACATTCGTATTGAAGCATCTTCAGGTTTAACGGAAGAAGAAATTAAAAAAATGAGACAAGATGCTGAAGCCAATGCTGATGCCGATAAAATTGCGAAGGAGAAAGTAGATAAGTTAAATGAAGCAGATGGCATGATTTTTCAAACTGAAAAGCAGCTAAAAGAATTTGGAGATAAATTATCTGATGATAAGAAAGCGCCAATCGAGGCTGCTTTAGAAGATTTGAAGAAGGCTTACGAAACTAAGGAAGTTGAAACCATTCAACCAGCGTTGGACGCTATCAATGCAGCTTGGAAAGTTGCTTCCGAAGAAATGTATAAGGCTCAGGCAGATACTCAAGGAGCTCCAGAGGGAGATACAGGAAATGCATCTAGTAATGGACAAGAAGAAAATGCCGATGTAGAAGACGTTGACTTCGAGGAAGTAAAATAGATTGTCACTTTAAGTACTTTTGGAAGTTTTAACGATAGAAGATATATAAGGAAGAAATCGTATATTCTAAAATTTTAGTAAATAAAAAAAGCCCGACCAATTTGGTCGGGCTTTTTTTATTTATAAGAATCAATATTCTGGTTTATAAATAAAACCACCATTCTCATCTAAAGAAATAGTAAGCTTAGATATTTCGCAAAGATCAATTCCTCTTAGATAAATATAGTCACCAGCCATAGCTGTGACCTTAATATCATGACTGCAAATTGTTTCGCCATATACCGGAATAGAAAAATGAAAAGTTTTTCCGTTCTCAAATTTATCAGCGGGAATAATATTTTTACCCCACAAATATTTATTACTCTCACTTATATGGATGTAACGTAAGTCCATACCAGTATTGTTTGTAAGACTAAACTCTAAATTTTTTTGTGAAAATAAATTTGCACTAAATAAAGAAATTACTACGAAACTAATAAGAAACTTTTTTTTCATAAGTCCAGAATTAATTTTTGGTTACTCTTTTCGCCTTTCACCATACGCGGAACTAGTTTTATTGTTCAAAATTAAATTAAAATTATAATAAGTTTATTTAACTAGAAATTTTAAATTATAAATTCCAGATGAATCCTTAATTTTAAGGAAATAAATACCAGAGTTCAACGAATGATTCATTGTAATTAGGTCAGTTGACTTATTGAACTTTTCCTTAGAAAGCCTTTGTCCAGTGACATTATAGATAGCTATTTCCAGAGAAGTATAATCAAAAGATGGATTAAGTTTTAATTGTATTTGAGTAGAAACTGGATTTTTAACTAATATATATTTCTCTTGGAAATTATAGTTTTCGATATCTAAAACTCCATTTCTTATTTCATCTAGAGCAAATTGAGCGCTGGCTGCCGTAACGGTAACATGTGGTTCATTTATTTCGGGAATATAGGTATTTACAAAAGGAGATGTATGAATTCCTCCTATGTCTGGTATTGCAAACCAATTGTCTTCATTCTCGATTGCTAATGAACTAATTAAAGGGATAAAAGAATAATCATCTTGATCTAGTGCTGCAATAAAGGCCTGGATTATTGGATTTCCACTTCCACTACCTCCCAAGGCAGATGAAATATTTGCTGTTCCACCTGGAGAAGCATCAACTCCATCAGTATATCCAAATGATTCTGCATCCGCAAAAAATGCGTCAACAGGAATTCCTATAAAAAAAGATTCAAAACTAGTTATATTTATTATGTCTCCTGAAAGTGGAGTAAAATGCAAATTCACATCGGCGGTGACCCCAGCACCTAAGTCCAATGTAGTATCAACCACCTGCATACCAGGTGTACCGGTAGGTTGTCCTAAACTACTTCCATTCACCATTGAGACATTTCTTACTTGTTGTGGAAATCCGAGAGCGTCCAACTCTCCCTGAAAAGCATCTCTAAAGTCTGGAGCACCAATAGGTAATAGAAGGTTAGGATCTTGCTGAGTAGTTGATCCATTCAGTAAATGTCCTAATAAATGATCATATAACATTTCTTTTGCTGCAGGAGAATTAAGTACCTGATCCACAATTGCTAAGGCATCCGGGTCTCCTAATTCTTGGGCTAAATAGTTAATCAAATACTGAAGACTTACAGGAATATTGGCACCTCTATGAGGTGAATCGAATGAAATGTATAATCTTGTTTCCGCATCCATACTGTTTTGCTCCATAAAGGCAAGTCCGTAACGTGCTATTAAGCCACCCATACTTGGGCCTAATACAACCAATTTTTCATCTCCTACTTTTTGGGCATTTAGTAAATTAATAAGTTCAATCAGAACCATTGCGTTCCGTTGTATATAATCTGACCCACCGTCAATGTCTTTTCCGTCGGTTGTGTATTGAGGAGCATTTAAAATCACTATATCAAAACCTTCTTCTCTTAAAATATCGGCCATATTTTCGCCATTAAAACTAAGGCTATTGTATAGTCCAGCAATATCTCTTCCATCTCCTGGGTCGAACCCATCTAATATTATGATAGGTTTATCTAGTACACCATCTAACACATCTAGGAAGATCTCGTATTCACCTTCTCCAAAATAAGATTGGGCTTCGCCGTAACCCTGGTATGGAGTGCTTGCAATAATGGTTGTAATTAAGCTCCTGTTGGCTAGTGGACTGGACTCAACTTTTTTCATAAAAGTACTTTGGGAGAATGTTGAGATTGTAAAAGAAGCAGCTATTAATACAAGTAATGTTCTCATGAATTTTAAAATATTATGGGTTAAATCAAGTAAATTATGAATGCTTTTAAAGATAGTAAATTATTTTAGAAAACTAATTCAGGGTATACTTTATTGGAAGAACTATCTTTGACGTTTCCAAGATATTCGTTTCCTCGCAACTTAGATACGGTGTATGCTTCAAGTTCTTTTTCAGAATAAGGATTAATTATATTTTGAATAGTTTCAATACCCGACTTTTCATTTATGTTTTGCAACCAAATTTCTGAAGATAATTCAGATAGAATTAATGGCATTCTAGGCCCATTCAGTTTAGGATTATTGTGAATTTTGCCCAATAAGGAATTTCCTTTGGTTGTAACAATCGAAAAAGTATTCACAATTTCTCCTGACTCGCAATCTACCCATTCACTCCAGAGTCCAGCAAGAATTAATGGTTCGTCATTTTTATGCTTGATAAAAAAGGGATAAGACTTTCCCTTATAATGGTGATGCTCATAAAAACCATCGAGATATAGTAAACAGCGATTATTTTCAGCGCTAATTCTAAAAGCGGGTTTTTCGAAGATGGTTTCTCCACGGGCATTCAAAGTGCTATTCCATATTTTCTTAAACTGCTCTTTGTCCTTTACCCAATGTGGAACAAGTCCCCATCTTGAAACAGTTGGAATTTCTGGCGTATTATTCGTATAAATAATTAGTCTTGGATGACTAAATCCGGAAACGTGATAGGCCGGAAGGTCTAAATAGGGAAGTAGTTTTTGTTCTATTTCGCGAATTGCTTTTTCATCATTAAACCTTTTTGCTCTTTTTAATTGTGTTTCTAATGAAGTTTTGATATCGTAGCACATAAGAAACCGAGACTTTCCTTAAATATAATGATTTATTTATATTTCAAAAAAAAAAAATAGGCTCCTTGAAACAAAGAACCTATTTCCTTTTGTAAGAACAAAGTTTATGAAAAATATTTAATTATCATCGCTTATTTCTGTCGCTATAACAGTTTTACTGGAAGTAGAAAGATTAACACTAGTCTCATAATTAGTATCATTATTAAACAAAAGCACAGATGTATACGCATCGGTTTCTATAATATTGTTTTTAGCAATTATTAGTTTTTTAAGATTTGTAGAGTTTTGAAGACCGATTGGCATAGTTCCAGTTAGTTTATTATCAAAAACATTTAAAACCTCTAAATTTTCTAAATTGATTATGGATACAGGGATATTTCCTTGAAGATTGTTACTACTTAAATGCAGTTCTTTTAAAGATATTAGATCTCCAATCGTATTCGGAATTGATCCTTTAATATCATTTCCGTTTAAGGCGAGTAATTTTAGATTCGAAAGTTGGCCTATTTCAGAGGGAATAGTTCCAGAAATTTTATTAAACGATAATTCTAAAACTTTTAGGTATTCTAAATTAGCAATTGAGTTGGGAATTTCACCGTCAACATTATTAAAAAGCATACTTATACCAACTACATGATCATTTTCAACTGTGATTCCATACCAACTATTCACGGGTTCATTTATATGCCATGTATTAACCCATTTCGCACCATTGGTTGACTCGTAAAAATCTATAAGGGATTGTTTTTCTATTGCGCTTACTTGAGCAAATAGAGCCAAGCCAAAGANAGTAGATGCTAGTGTTAAAATTGTTTTTTTCATATCCAGTGAATGTTTATTATCCTACAATAGTGGTGTAAATTAAAATCATTACTAGATAATATGCAAATTTATTCGATGAAATACACTTTTTTAATTGTGAATTATTTCGATAAATCGAAAATAAATTCTTTATTTACTTCGTGAACCCCTTCAAACTCTTTAATTTGAAGTCTATTCCCAAAAAGATTTGATCCTTTTAATAATTCCTCCGTTTTTCTTGCTTCTGTGATATAAGGATCCTTGTTTCCATAGATATAGGTGACTTTTGTTTGCACTGACATAAAAGAGAAATCTTCAATGACTAATTCTTTTGGAATTCCTCCGGAGTGCAATACCAAATGTGTGCATCCAATTTTCCTGCTAGCTAACCAACGGGTTGCTATAGAAACTCCCTGAGAATATCCTAAAATTATAAGGTTGTATAGATGNTTAGGTCTTTCAGCTTCATAAACGGCATCTATATAATTTAAGATGTTAACAGTATCTTCAATCGTATTCTCCTTTGTTAGCCATGAAGCTCCAACATGTTTGAAATTTTCTCCTAAGTAATATTTTGATGGGGCCTGAGGCGCTATAATAAAGTTTTCAGTTGGATTGAGATGTACAAAATGATTTATAAAATACCTGCTTAGATAGCCCATTCCATGAAAAACTACCCAAACATTCTTAGTCTTCGCGGTACACGAATTGAGAGTGGTATATGAGTTTGAAGTATTGTAATAAACTTGTTTTTCTTGGTCCATGATAATCTTCCATTTAGTACTTTTACAAAAGTAAAACATTCTAATGGAGCTAACCAAAAAAGAAATACTTGCTATTTGCAATGGTATGTGCAAAAACACCCTAATGGAAACTTTACATATAGAGTTTGTGGATTTGAATGAAAATACTTTAGTTGCTCGAATGCCGGTTACATCAAAAGTTCATCAACCTGATGGTGTGTTACACGGAGGGGCTTCTGTTGCGCTGGCCGAAAGCGTTGGAAGCGCTGGAGCTTTTGTTTTTTTAAATACTGAAGATGTAATTATTAGAGGAATTGAAATCTCGGCAAATCATATTAAAAGTGTTAAGGAAGGTTTTGTTTATGCAAAAGCAACAATTGTACACAAGGGAAGAAGTACGCAGCTTTGGCAGATTAGAATTACAAATGACGCAAATGAATTAATCTCTCTAGTTAAATTGACTACCTTGACATTGCCTAAATGATTTGAAAATGGAATTTAACCTACTACTTCAGAAAATCTCAAAACACTATGAAAATAAGCTCCCATTTTCAATTTTTTGTCTTCCCGACAGTGACTTAATTACGAGTTATTTTCAAAAAGATAAAAAGGCTTATATAACAGAAGATTTTGAGGAAAAAGGTATTGTATTGGCTCCCTTTGATTACCAAAAAGTTGCTTTATGTATTCCGGCAAACAAATCAGAAGTCGCTGAGACGAAATTTACGATAAAAGAAATTCAATATAAAGATGTGCCAATTTTTAAAACCGAAGAAGAGCACATAAAATATTTAAAACTAGTTAGTAGCGCAAAAGAATCTGTTAGAAGTAAGGGAAATAGTAAGATCGTAGTTACTCGGCGTAAAGAGTTATCATTAAAGAAATTTGATCTTAGCATCATCATTTTTCGATTATTGCACTTGTTTCCTGGGGCATTTAGATATGTCTGGTTTCATCCCGAAACTGGTCTATGGTGTGGTGCTAGCCCTGAAGTTTTAATAATAACAGATGGAACCTCTTTTACAACTATGGCCCTAGCTGGGACTCAAAAGCTAAATAATGGTGGTGTCTTGGATTGGTCTCAAAAAGAAATAATGGAGCAACAAATTGTGACTGATGCGATTGCAACAAGTTTACAAAAAGTGACTTCAGTAATGAGAATTTCAAAAACCTTTACCCATAAAGCAGGATCTATTGCACATTTGCGTACCGATATAACTGGAGTATTAAAAAACAGAAAAGCAACTCTATCTACGATAACAGCAACTTTACATCCTACACCGGCTGTTTGTGGCTCACCTCAGAAATTTGCAAAACAATTTATTGAAATAAATGAAGGATATGATCGAGAATTTTATACAGGTATTATTGGTCCGATAAACCAAAAAGATGGAAGTTCAAAATTATTTGTGAATCTCAGATGTGTAAAAATTCAAGAAGAAATTGCTTATTTGTATGTTGGAGGTGGCATTACCATTGATTCAATTGCTGAAGACGAATGGCAAGAAACGCAAAATAAACTACAAACTATGTTGCAAGTACTGCTACCATTTCTAAATTAATTGTGGACTATTTGTACATTTGTAACTAATGAAGTTTTCCAACAAAATTCTTGCGCAAACGATAATACAATTATGTTTAGATAGTGAGATAAATCATGTTGTGATTTCACCAGGATCGCGCAATGCTCCACTAATAGTTGGCTTTACAGAGCATCCCGATTTCATTAACTTTAGCATTGTAGATGAACGATGTGCAGGTTTTTTTGCCTTAGGGTTAGCTCAACAACTTAAAAAACCTGTTGCACTTGTATGCACTTCTGGGTCTGCCTTACTTAATTATTATCCAGCAGTGGCAGAGGCTTATTATAGCGATATTCCTTTAGTAATCATTTCTTCAGATAGGCCCGCAAATTTAATTGATATAGGTGATGGTCAAACAATTCGACAAGAAGGTGTTTTTTCAAACCATATTTTGTGTAATGCAAATTGCATAGAAGGGGAAATACATCGGGCACATAATGAAAAAATTATGTCTTCCTGCCTTAATATCGCAATTGAACAAAATGGACCTGTACATATTAATATTCCTTTTTCGGAACCTTTATATAGCACAATAAACGAATTGCAAGTCATGCCAAAACGATTTGTATTTGAAATCAAATCCGAATTGGTTTTAGAAGATTTAACTTCCTTTTTGAAATTTTGGAATAATTGTGAAAGGAAAATGTTAATAGTAGGGGTACTTGCACCTGAAAGTATTGAACAAAAATTTATTGATATTTTAGGAACCGATGAAAGTGTTATTGTTCTTACTGAAACAACGTCAAACCTTCATCATGAAAATTTTTTTCCATCAATTGATCAGCTTATTGCACCACTAGGTGAAGATTGTTTGAGAGATTTACAACCTGAAGTCTTACTTACATTTGGAGGAATGATAGTTTCAAAAAAGATCAAAGCCTTTCTTCGAACGTATTCACCTAAAGCACATTGGCATGTAGATTCTAAAAAAGCCTACAATACTTTTTTCTGCCTTGATCATCATTTTAAGATATCTCCTAACAAATTTTTAAGAGCTTTTTTACCTCAAACTAAAAATGTAACTAGTTCTTATCAAAATCATTGGGCATCGATACGACAACAACGGTTAGAAAAACATCAAGTGTATGAACAAAAGATAGTTTTTTCAGACTTTAAAGTGTTTTCAGAAATATTCAAATCAATACCAGCAAATATACAATTGCAACTCAGTAATAGTTCCACAATAAGATATGCTCAACTTTTTGACTTTAAAGCTTCTATTAAAGTTTTTTGCAATAGAGGAACTAGTGGGATAGACGGAAGTACTAGTACTGCTATAGGGGCCGCATGGGTTTCAAAATTACCAACGGTATTGGTAACTGGAGATTTAAGTTTTTTATATGATAGTAATGCTTTATGGAACAACTACATCCCAAGTTCATTTAGATTTATTGTAATCAATAACTCAGGTGGTGGAATTTTTAGAATTCTGCCTGGTGCGAAAGAAACTACTCATTTTGAAGAATTTTTCGAAACCTCACATTCATTAAGTGCTATTCATTTATGTGAAATGCATTGTATTTATTATGCTTCAGCTTCTAATGATATTTCACTTAAGCAGACCTTAAATAATTTTTTTGAACCTTCAGAAAAACCCAAACTCTTAGAGATTTTTACGCCAGCAGAGATAAATGATACTATATTGAAAGAATATTTTCAATTTATTAAATAGTAGTTCTATCCTGAATTTTATTAATCATTTTTGTTATATTCTATAAGCTTACAGCGAGAATAAATGATTTTTTTGGCTCTATAATATTGTATCTTTGTAACATGATTAAATTAGGTGAATATAATACGCTTACCATACTTAGGGAAACAGATCCAGGTTTGTATTTGGGTGATGATGAGGAAAATGTAGTATTACTACCGCATAAATATAAACCAGACGAATTCGAAATTGATGATAAGATTGAAGTTTATGTTTATCTTGATAATGAAGAGCGACCCATTGCAACAACATTAGATCCATTTATTACTCTTAATAGTTTCGGATATTTACATTGCAGCGATGTAACTGAATTTGGCGCTTTTATGGATTGGGGATTGGAAAAACAATTGTTTGTGCCATTTAAGGAGCAAGCGCGACCAATGAAAGCTGGAAGTTGGTATATTGTTTATTTGTATTTGGACGATTTAACCAATCGCTTAGTTGGCTCTAGCAAAACGAATCGTTTCGTTCAAAATGATATTCTTACTGTTGGGATTTTCGATGAAGTGGATATTCTCGTTACACATCTTACAGATAAAGGGGCAAATGTAATTATAAATGGTGTTCATAAAGGGCTTATTTATTTGGAGAATATTTTTGAGGACATACGAACTGGCGACAGAATGAAAGCGTTCGTTAGAAAGATTCGAGAAGATAATAAAATTGATATAGTACTACAAGCACCGGGCTATCGAAGTATAGAACCGAATGCAAATTTCATATTAGAAGAACTTAAAGCGGCAGGAGGGTTTCTTCCCCTTCATGATAAAACTGATCCCGAGATCATTAAAAACGAATTGGGAATGAGTAAAAAAAGCTTTAAAAAAGCTATTGGGACACTCTACAGGGACAAACAGATTATCTTAAAAGAAGATGGTATTGAATTAATGGAAAATGAATAAAATTAGATTTTAAAGTTTTGAAACCAATGAAACTTTAATAGCCTCTATTAAATCGATATGGAGAACAACGATAACATATACTATTCGGAGGATATGGAAAAAGTAGATCTAAACCTCGAACTTCAGTATAAACAGAATTCGTTACTTTTGATGCACCATCCGATGTATAAACTGTAAATCTAAGGCCTCTTAAATCCTCAGGTGCAATCTTTAAGGAAGAATCGACATAATCCTTCTTGGTATTAATGGCTCCCATCATATCTACGGGCTGCCAATAATTTGATGTATTGATTCGATAGGATCTTAAGGTCGCCGCAAAAGTTGGTATATTATCTAAGGTAAAAGTCCCTGATTTATCTTCTGACGGATTTGACAAAAGTGAATTAAATTTTTCAGCTGAATCAAATTGTGGTGCTTCTGGCAATGAAGAAGCGTTTATTGTGAAATACCGAGTATCAAAATCATACTGCCCAAAGGCGAGTAAAGGCAAAAGGAAGAAGATTTTGAATAACTGATTTTTCATAATCATTGATCTCTCAAAAATTGCACCAAATGTATTATAAGCCTAATTTCTTTGTCAAATTTTTAGGGATAGCATCTCTATGTACCATAATACTAATGGCCTTCAGTCTCATATAAGATTCGCTAAAATAGACATGTCCCCCGTTTGCATTTCGCTTCTCATCTGTTCCCCAACTATTCTTTACTTTGTAATATTTTGCCCCATTTTGATCTTTCAATAGTCCAGTGATATGCATTAAATGATCATCGGTCGTTGTGAAATTTTCAAATTCATCTTGCCGATAATCTTGAGAGATTTTCATTTCTGGATAAAGCCCTTGCAATGCGCTAATACTCGTTTCTGAATCTAAAGGAATTACAGCAACTCCATCTTTTGAAGAAAATGTTCGTTCACTTACATCACAATCCAATTCAATCGTAAATCCATTTTGAAGGGCACTATCAATTACTTCTATCATTTCGTCTAATGGGATATTATACATCATCCCATTACTCCAGTTATCTGGAATGTTTAAAACGAATGGTTTATAATATATGGAATGAGTAAAAGATGTAATGGTAATATAATCTGAAGGATTTAATTTGGTCATTGCCAAAAATGACTTAGGAGTATATTCTTTTCCCTCATAAGTAAAAGAGGTTATATTTTTGCCAATGTAAACATCTAAAACGGCATCAATTGCTGCACTCCATTTTTTGGTTAGCTTTCCAGCCGAATTATCGGCGTAGGTCTTTACCATAGCCGTTAAAACGGCGTCTAGTTCAGCATGATTGTGAGATTCATCGGTAGAAAAAATACCACTATACGTCAAGTTAGGGACTATGCCGTAATCACGAACTGAGTTAATTACATCATGGGCCAATCCACCTTCTCCAAATTGTGCCTTACCCTGGCGCATCACAAAATTTTCGGCTTTTAAAGGATAGGTGTTACGCACTGTATACATTTCTGAAAGATCAATTTGCTTTCCGGTAAGTCTTATAATTTCAGACTCTAAAAAGGAAGTACTAGAGAAACTCCAACATGTTCCTGTTCGACCTTGACTTATAACAGGCGTCTCTTCCAAGTCTATAATTTTAGTAAATATATAGGGCTCTTGAGCCGATAAAATCGTAGTTGAAAATAAAATTCCGAAGAAGGTTAGTAGAATGCGCATGTAAAATAATTTAAGTTCAATATAAGCACTTTTCTTAGGTATATTGAATGAGAGCGACAATAATAATGAAAATTAATAATAGATAATAATTTATCTTTGAGTTAAATTAATTGACGAATATGAAACCTAACTGGAAAACCGTAAAAGAATATATAGATATCACGTATAAGAAGTGTGATGGCGTAGCTCGAGTTGCTTTTAATCGACCCGATGTCCGTAATGCGTTTAGACCTAAAACAACAGCCGAATTATTGGATGCCTTTCATGATGCTCAGGAGGATACTAGTATAGGTGTAATTTTGTTGTCTGCAGAGGGACCATCATCGAAAGATGGCATCTATAGTTTTTGTAGCGGGGGTGATCAAAAAGCTAGAGGACATCAGGGTTATGTTGGGGATGATGGATATCACCGTTTAAATATATTAGATCTTCAGCGAATGATTCGTTTTATGCCAAAGGCCGTAATTTGTGTTGTACCGGGCTGGGCAGTTGGCGGAGGTCATAGTCTCCACGTTGTGTGTGATTTAACATTGGCAAGCAAGGAGCATGCTATTTTTAAGCAAACCGATGCTGATGTAACTAGTTTTGATGGTGGATATGGAAGTGCGTATTTGGCAAAGATGATAGGACAGAAACGAGCTAGAGAAATATTTTTCCTCGGAAGAAATTATAGTGCTCAAGAAGCTTTTGAAATGGGTATGGTGAATGCTGTAGTTCCACATGATAAATTAGAGGATACTGCTTTTGAATGGGCTCAGGAAATATTAGCTAAATCACCCACTTCGATTAAGATGTTAAAATTTGCTATGAATCTAACTGATGATGGTATGGTTGGACAACAAGTATTTGCAGGAGAGGCCACCCGTTTAGCTTATATGACCGATGAAGCCAAAGAAGGGCGAGATGCTTTTCTAGAGAAGCGAAAGCCAAACTTTGAAAAAAAGTGGTTGCCTTAAAAATTCTTCAAAGCAAATTTTTAGTTATTTTAATAAATATTGTTGGTCAGAATTACTGAAATTCCAATGGTTCAGGAATTACTTTAATTATTGTTTAACTAACTCTTGATTTTCTCCAACTTGACGGTAAAATGTCTCATAATAGGAGCTTCGTCCACGATTCGATACCCCCTTTTAGCTTGACTGCGGGAATCGTAAATATTTTTAATAACCGCCGAAACATAGCGCATATGGTTCAGAGAGTATGTGCGTCTTGGAATGGCAAGTCGGACGAGTTCTAATTCTGGATAACGATTCTTATGAGTGAAAGGATCTCGATCTGCCAAAATTGTGCCGATTTCCACGCTCCTAATTCCACCTACAATATATAATTCAATAGCCAATGCCTGTGCTCTATACTCATCTCTGGGAATAGTTGGGACAAAGTTATTTGCATCAAGAAAGATTGCATGACCGCCAAAAGGTTGCAAAACCGGCACTCCGTATTCAACGAGTCTCTTGCCTAAAAATGCTACCTGTTCAACTCTTGTTTCCAGATAATCAAATTCGGTGGCTTCATCGAGGCCTACTGCCAAAGCACCCATATCTCTACCGTTCAGACCACCATAGGTTGTAAAGCCTTCATACATAATATTAAATACCATGGCCTTTTTATAAACTTCTTCATTGTTTAAAGCGATAAATCCACCCATATTTACAAGTCCGTCTTTTTTTGCACTCATAGTCATACCATCGGTATAGGAAAACATTTCTTTTGCAATCTCCTTTATCGAAATATCCCGATAACCTTCTTCTCTAATTTTAATGAAATATGAATTTTCGGCAAAGCGAGCGCCATCAATAAGCAATGGAATCTTGTATTTTTTACAGACAACAGCCACCTTTTTGATATTATCCATTGATACGGGTTGTCCGCCTGCCGAATTACAAGTTACCGTTATGATCACAAAAGGAATTTTATCCTTTGGGTTACTTTTTAATACGTTTTCTAGTTTTTCAACATTAATGTTTCCTTTAAAGGGATGATACACAGTAGTATCGAAAGCTTCATTAATAGTACAATCTATCGCTGTGGCTTTTCTGAATTCAATATGGCCCTTGGTAGTATCAAAATGACTATTACCAGGAATAATATCACCTTTTTTTATCAAAACTGAGAACAGAACATTTTCAGCGGCTCTTCCTTGGTGGGTGGGTAAGAAATATTTAAATCCAGTAATTCGATTCACAGTTTCTTTCAATTTTAAATAAGACTGTGAACCAGCGTAACTTTCGTCTCCGACCATCATTTCAGCCCATTGTTTATCACTCATAGCCCCCGTACCCGAATCGGTAAGAAGGTCAATAAAAACCTTTTCTGAAGTTAAATTGAATAAATTATAGTCAGCCTCCTTTATCCATCGTTTTCGCTCTTCAATAGTGGACGGTCTTATATATTCTACCATTTTAGTTTTATAGGGCTCTGCGTAAGGAAGTTCCATGAGATAATTTTATTGTAAAGATACAGATACGCTGTTTTTTTAATATGATATATGTCAGTGTCGGATCGAAATTTACTTCTTCAGACAGCCGCAGTTAGAAAGGTACTAGCTTATGAGATATGATATGATAATAGTCATATTATTTCCTCTATTATAGAAAGAACTTCGCGTAAATTCTTAAAAACAATAACCATGACATTAAAGCGTAGTTGGGCGGAGCCCTATAAAATTAAAATGGTTGAGCCAGTTTTTATGACGACAGAAGCCCATAGGGAAATTGCACTTAAAGAGGCTGGATACAATACTTTTCTTCTTAGATCTGCAGATGTTTATATCGATCTGCTTACAGATAGTGGGACTTCCGCGATGAGTGATCGTCAGTGGGCTGGGCTTATGATGGGTGATGAAGCTTACGCTGGCAGTAGAAATTATTATCATTTAGAAGAAACGATTCAAAAGTATTATAGTTATAAATATGTTGTTCCTACTCATCAAGGACGAGGCGCAGAACATATTTTATCGCAAATATTAATTTCTAAAGGGGATTATTTACCCGGAAATATGTACTTCACAACTACTAAACTCCACCAGGAACTAGCGGGAGGTAAATTTGTGGATGTGATTGTAGACGAAGCCCATGATCCTACCAGTTTATACAAGTTTAAGGGTGATGTGAATCTCAATAAATTAGAAAAACTTATTAATGAAGTTGGAGCAAATAAGATCCCTTATGTTTGTATAGCGACAACAGTGAATATGGCAGGTGGTCAACCTATTTCGTTAAGAAATTTAAAAGACTTACGAAAGCTTACTAATAAATA
>BS_KBA_SWE02_21mDRAFT_10000534_pt1 | contig 14414 bp, 15 predicted proteins | sample BalSeasSWE02_21m_FD_9196 | JGI IMG/M metagenome (IMG submission 9196)
GTACTGAAGCAGAAATTCTGCGGTATTTTCCCCTCACCCCCGACCCCTCTCCCAGAGGGAGAGGGGCGAAAGAAAATAGGAGAAAATTTCTGCTTCAGTACTTAACTGGTCTAAGGAAGTGAAAAGATATGTCGAAGCTGGACGTCTCCACGAAGCGAGACAATTCCTTGATGCAGTGAGTCAAACCTTGGGACCCAGTGACAAGTTGGCCTATTGGCAACGGGTGTTGGTCAAAACGAAAGTGTTGCCAAGTACACCGGCGAGTAGCGTGGGCAATTTTGCCAATATGTCCTGGTTGCGTCATCATTCCCGCCCCTATTATGGTCAATGGATTGCCTTACGAGAAGGTGTCTTCTTGGGTGCCAATGAAAGCCGGAGTGCCTTGCGGCAACAATTGAAGGATTCTGGAACTTATCAAGGTGCGGTGTTTATTAAAGTCGGGGGCCAATAGTCATGGCTTATCTGTATGAGAAGGAAAATCACCATTGGGTTAAGCAGAACCGGGACGGATTGTTTTTGGTGGTGTCGTGGGTGATTAAGTTGGGCCAAGGTTGATAAAGAAAATTGAGTAATGAGGCACAGGGTGGTGGTAGTCATCGTGGTTAAACCTGACAGGTCTTCGAGACCTGTCAGGTTTGACAGAGTGATGGCAGCACTTTCAGAAAGATACCTTGAAGGTGTTTCTGAATCGGGGTGGTAAAATTCCGGAATTTGCGGTACCATTGAACTCAAGCAGTGAGTTTAATTTAATCACTTGGTTGGTGATTCAAAAATGATATAGGAGCAATGATAATGCAAACAGCAATCAAGCGTTATACTCGTGAGGAATACCTGGCTTTAGAAGAGATGGCGGAGGTGAAAGAGGTGAAATATGAGTTTTATCAAGGTGAAATTTTTGCTATGTCGGGGGGGACGTTTAAGCATTCACGAATCAAAGTTAATACGGTTTCGGCACTGCATCAAAAACTACGTGGTAAATCTTGCCAACTCATAGATAGTGACATGCGAATCGCTACCCCTAGCGGCTTAATGACTTATCCCGATGCCTCAGTATTTTGTGGCCAACCCGAATTGACTGATAATCAACGCACTTTGTTGAATCCGGTGGTCATTATCGAAGTGTTGTCACCCAGTACTCGCCGCTATGACAAGAGTGATAAGTTCATGTTATATCGCTCCATTCCCACTTTTCGTGATTATCTGCTCGTGGATTCTGAACAAGTGCAGGTGCAACATTTTCGTAAAACTGATAATAATGAGTGGATTTTGCATGAATATTTTGATTTAACTGAGGAGGTTTATTTGGGTTCAATTGATGAATTTCTTAGTTTGGCAGAGATGTATGAAGGAATGGGGTTGGAATTGAACCAGAAACGAGATGAAAACAGCGAACTGGCTGGCTAACGTGGTGCTAATGCGGATATCACCAATTTGAAATACTGTTCCGCGTTTGGCGAGACTCCAACAGAAGCCTGGCAAGCGGTGTTGGAGGTTAAAGCGGCTTGGTTGAAAATTGCTAAAATGAAGCAGAAACCGATTCCACCACCGCGTTATCAACCACTCATTTCTCAAGTGGCGTGAGGATAGCAAGAGTTTTTAGAGGTCCAAAATCAGTTTTGGACTCCAACCATTTAATCAATCATCTGTTTGACAGAAGAAGAAATGGCAATCATTGAACCAAACAGAGAAATAACTTATGCAACAAACCATACACATACAATGCCCTACCGAATTGTTGAAGGGCTTACAAGTAAGTGCCGAAGCCTTTGCGGAACTCATCAAATTACAAGTTGCGATTGCGCTATTTAAACAAGGCCAAATCTCCTCTGGGATGGCGGCTAAATGGCTGAATATGCCCCGCGTCACCTTTTTGATGTTGGCTATGGAAGCGGGTGCGGAGTTACTCGACAATACACCAGAGGATTTTGAGAGAGAAACAGCGTTGTTATGATAATTTTTTCCAATACCACACCTTTGATTGCACTCTCGGCGATTCAACAATTAGATTTGTTGCCGGCACTCTTGAATGAAATCTATGTTGTTGACACTGTCGTCAACGAGTGTGCTAGGGGGGGCAAAATTGTGGTGCCTAATTTAGCTAACTTGAGATGGTTACAAGTGGTGGACCATAAAAATTATCCGGGAAACTCGTTGTTACGGTCTTTAGATGAGGGTGAAAAACACACGCTTGAAGCGGCCCTGTATCATCAAGCGGATTATGTTATTATTGATGAAAAACTGGGACGCAATTTGGCGAAATGCTTAGGTTTAAACATGATAGGCACCTTGGGTATTTTACTCAAAGCGAAACAACAAAATAAGATATTATCTTTTGTTGACTGCGTTAAGGGAATGCAAAAACAGGGACTACGTTACAATAATCAACTGGTTGCACAACTGGCCTTACAGGTGGGAGAAACTGTATGAACAAAGCTACGCTTTGTACTCCTGGTCATCTGAATGAGATATTTTTATGAACGATATTAGAGAAAATCTTAAATCCGCTTTGGAGTCCAAAACATGTTTTGGACTCCTCAATACTTTAGGTTACCACAGTAACCGCACCGGCCTCAACTTCGCCAACTTAGCCGAGTTTCAAGAAGTGTTTCCGATTGAAACCGACGAGTTTGCTGCGGTACCCCAACTCTTGTTTCAACTCACTTGGGAAGACCTTTTCGCCTCTTCCGCAGGCCCGAAACAAGTCGATAACACGATTATGGAATCTTACCTGTTTTTTGCTATTCAGTTGAAACAGTCACATTACTCCCGCACGGCCCTGGCGAAAATTACCCGTGACCTGAATCGATTTGCCAATCAGCCCGTGATGGTGATATTTACTTATGGCGAATGTCTCACCTTATCGATTATCAACCGTCGTTTGCATCAACGCGATGAGAGTCGTGATGTGTTAGAAAAGGTGACGTTGATTAAAGATATTTCGATGACGAATCCGCACCGGGCCCATTTGGATATTTTAGCCAATTTATCTTATGACCGATTACGAGAAGACCGTCATATTGATAGCTTCGTCGCCTTACATGAAGCCTGGCAACAGGTGTTAGATACTCGTCTGTTGAATAAATTGTTTTATCAAGAATTGGCAGCATTGTTCACGCGCCTAGTAGGTGGTGAACGGGGGACGGGAAAAAAGGTGGTGAAGGAAACGGGCATGTTGAAATTTCCCAGTGTCACCGACGAGAAGATACGCAAAGAGTTTGCGGTGCGTCTGTTAGGACGATTGTTATTTTGCTGGTTTTTACAGAAGAAAACCTCGACCTCTGGATTATCGTTAGTCCCAGAAACAATTTTGTCAGTGGCATCAGTGATAACCCCAAGAGACCTCGATTTTTATCATGCGGTGTTGGAACCGTTATTTTTCGAGACCTTGAATAAGCCTCTCGCCGAACGTCAACCCAGTTTTCAAACCGGTGACTGGGCCGCCATTCCGTTCCTCAATGGTGGCTTATTTGAACCACATGTACATGATTTTTACGAGGGCAGTTGTACCCTGAATACCTTGAATACCTTAATCGTCCCAGATAACTGGCTAACCGAGTTGTTAAAATGTTTCGAATGGCATCATTTCACCATTGAGGAGAATACGCCCATTGAAATACAAGTGGCGATTGACCCGGAGATGTTAGGCCAGATTTTTGAGAATTTGTTAGCCGAAATTAATCCAGAAACGGGGGAGACGGCGCGGAAAGCAACGGGGAGTTATTACACGCCACGGGAGATTGTGGATTATATGGTGACGGTAAGTCTGAAGTATTTTCTGCATGGTCAAACCCAAATCAGTTTGGAGAAGTTAGACTCGTTGCTATCATATCAAACTAGCGAAGTGACGTTATCTTTGGAGGAGAAGCAAGCCATTTTGCCAGCCTTGGAACGCTTGAAAATTCTTGACCCCGCGTGTGGGTCAGGGGCGTTTCCGATGGGAATTTTGCAGAAGGTGATGTTACTGTTACAACGAGTGGACCCAGATTGCCAACAGTGGTTAAAGAATTTATTAGCCAATATTCCCGACACGACCGCCCGACACTTTATGCAGGAGAAGTTGCAGGGGGAAAAGGTATTATGGGATTACACACGCAAGTTGGGAATCTTGCGGGAGTGCATTTATGGGGTGGATATTCAACCCATTGCAGTGGAAATCAGTCGGTTACGTTGCTTTTTATCCCTGATGGTGGAGGAGAATATCACCGATACGGAGGAGAATCGCGGCATTTTACCATTGCCCAATTTGGCATTTAAGTTTGTGTGTGCCAATACCTTGATAGGAATTTCTAAATTGGATTGGCAGTTGTCTGAACAGCAAACGCGGTCCGAAGTGGCTTCGTTGGGGCACTTGCGCGGTGAATATTTGAATAGTCAAGGCGCGGCCAAAATGCAGTTGCAGAAGCAATTTCAGGAAGTACAAAAATCGTTATTGGACAAGGTGTTGCAATGGGCTGGGAAAGATTCGGAGGTATCGCAATTGGCGACTTGGAAACCGTTTGCGGATGAGAGTTGTGCGTGGTTTGAACCGTTTTGGATGTTTGGGGTGAAGGAGGGATTTGATGTGGTGATTGGGAATCCGCCGTATGTGCGACAGGAGGCAATTAAGGAGTTGAAACCGTTATTGAAAGATTATCGCGTTTATACTGGCACTTCGGATTTATATACGTATTTCTATGAAGCGTCTTTTAATTTGTTAAAAACCGGCGGGATTCAGGCGTTTATCACGTCTAACAAATGGATGCGGACCGCTTATGGTGAAAAGTTGCGGAACTTTCTCTTGACGGAAACTTCTTTGTTACAATTGATTGATTTCAAAGGTAAGCAAGTGTTCGATGCTACAGTGGACACCAATATTTTGTTATTTGCTAAGGGACCGGCGGGGGAGGCACAAACGTTGCAAGTAGGAAGTGATTTGCCTGGTGTTGAAACTCCTTTGATGCCCATGCCACAAAGCAGTTTGAACAAAAAAAGTTTCAATTTGGGTAATGCCGAAGTGCAAGCCTTGAAAGCGAAAATTGAAGCGCGGGGAGTGCCTTTGAAAGATTGGGAGGTGAAAATCAATTATGGTATTAAAACAGGTTTCAACGAAGCCTTTATTATTGACACCGCCACCAAAGAACGGCTTTGCGAACAAGACCCGCGCAGTGCAGAAATCCTGAAACCGATTTTGCGTGGGCGGGATATTAAGCGGTATGGGTATCAGTGGGCTGGATTGTGGTTAATCAATTCGCATAATAATCCACCCGTGAAGATTGACGATTACCCTGCCATCAAGGAACATTTGGATAAGTATTATCCGCAACTTGAGAAGCGGCTTGACCAGGGTGTAACGCCTTATAATTTGCGAAATTGCGCCTATTTGCAAGAGTTTGAGAGGGAGAAGGTGGTTTGGGCGGACATAATGAGAATTCATAAAACAGAAAATACTGATGAATTTCCAAGATTTGGTTTTGTTAAGAATCAGTTTTATGTGGAGGCCACAGGTTTCTTAATGACTGGGCAACATCTTGATTATTTGGTCAGCTTGTTAAACTCCAAACCTGTTACCTTTTTCTTCAGAACATTTTATGCCGGTGGTAAATTTGATGAAGGAGGTTATCGTTACAAAAAGGTATTTTTGGAAAACCTACCCATTCCTCAAATCTCCAAAACCGAACAACAACCGTTTATTGCGCTGGTTGATAAAATCCTGGCAGCGAAAGCACAGGGCGAGGAGACTAGCGAGTGGGAGAGACGGATTGATGAACTGGTTTATCAGTTGTATGGGTTGAGTGAGGAGGAGATTGCGGTGATTGAAGCGGGTAATCATTAGGGATAGCTGGAGTCCAAAACAGGTTTTGGACTCCTTTTCAACTAAGCATCTTGAATTTTTTGCCAATCGACCTTACGATATAGGTTTGAGCAGTTTATTCTTTATAGAGGAGATTAAATTATGAATGACTTTTTAATGCAAGAGAAACAAAGATTACACAATCAAAGTGAAGCCATCAAAAAAAGGGGGACATTCCTCGTTGATGAGGCTATCAGAAGAACCATATCCTCTCATGCGGAGATGGTTGAAGCTATCAAAAAAGAAGCGACATTCCCTGTTGATGACGCTATCAACAGCATGATGTTCTCTCATAACGACCTTTGTCAACGGGCTTTAGAACTAGGAAACAACTGGTCTGAAGAAGTGAAAAGATTGGTCGAATCCTACCGTCCCCACGAGGCGAAACAATTCCTTGATGCCGTGAGTCAAACGTTGGGTCCCAGTGATAAGTTAGCTTATTGGCAACGGGTATTAGCCAAAACGAAAGTGTTGCCAAGCACACCGGCGAGTAGCGTTGGTAATTTTGCCAATGCGGCCTGGTTGCGTCATCATGCCCGGCAATATCAAGATCAATGGATTGCCTTACGAGAAGGTGTGTTACTGGGGGCCCATAAAAATCATCGGGAGTTGTCTCAACAACTCAGAGATTCTGGAACGGAAGCTGGTGCCATGGTGATTAAATTAGGAGGTTAAGGTTCATGGCTTATCTGTATGAAAAGGAAAATAACCATTGGGTTAACTGGAACGGTGGGTCTAATTTGATTTATCCGTTTTATAAATATGCCCATGGCGAGACTCTGATAATTGGAATCGAATGTCACTTTCCGCAGTGGTCCAAAATAGGCATGGCATTGTTGGACACTGGGGCACAATATTCGGTGGTGGGAGAAGAAGTGTATGCCGTACTGTCTCAAACTGTTCAACCGACCGGTGAAGTTATCAAAATGAGTACCAGACGCGGCCTTATTAAAGGCTTTTTGGAACGTATCGACATCCGATTGGTGGCAGATGTTGGGGAAGACCTGAACTTAGAAACGACTTTCTTTATCAGTGAAGAGTGGACTGGTCCCACCGTCTTGGGTTTCTCCACGCTGTCGCAGATGAGGATGGCTTTGGATCCATTTTATCCCAATCCGGCCTCTGAATCGGGACGGATTTTTTTTGGTAGTGTCGGGAGTAATTAAGCTGGGCAAAGGTTGATAAAGAAAGAACCTTGGTCAGAAGAGAAATATACGTTCCGGAAATTACTTCCTTCTGATCAACCTGAAGTCCAAAACACGTTTTGGATTCCTTATATCATTTTCTCACGACACTCGAAATCAAGGAGAACCCACGATGTTTTACGAAATTCTATTAACTCAACAAGCACATCAATATCAAGCACGGGGGCGAGACTGGCCCGAAATTATGGTGACGGAAAAGACTCGCGAACAAGCGTTGCAACAAGTTCGGTCTAAATTTATCGAATATTTGGCGCAACCGCTGGAAGTTGTCAAAATGGAAGTGCCCTCACCTCCTCAAGTGAGTAACCACTGGTTGACTCATTTCGGGTGTTGTCGCGATGATCCTACGTTCAACCCATTGGAGGTGGAAATTGCTAAGTATCGTCGTCAACGTGAGGAAGTCGAAGGGGAGATAAATGAATGAGCTCCTAGATGTTAGGCACTGACTATTTGAAATTGTTTCTGGAATGAACTTTGTTCATTCCAGAAACTCCCAAGCAACCCTGAAAACTTGATGAACAACCTGATAGACACAAGTCGGAGAAATCATTATTATGCAAATTGCCCTCAGCATCCCTGATAGTTTGCCACACGCCCGTTTATTACAACGAGTCAAGGAATTTGAAGAGAGTTTGAAAGCCGAAGTTGCGGTTTTGGCATCACAGCAGACCTCTCTGCCGACCGAAAAAGCCTCGGTTGATGTGCTACAAACTCTGGCATAGATGGCACAACCCATGGGAATTTCGGACCTGTCACATCATTTTGATGAATATACCAGACGAGTCATCCCAGATGAAATTACCCCGTAACGTTTTTATCGATACTTCCTTTTTTATCGCGTTGTTTAACCGTGATGATGTGGAATATCAAAGGGCTTTGACACTACAAACACAACTGACCAAGCAACATGTTCACAAAATCACCAGTGAATATATTTTGTTAGAATTGTGTGATGGTTTGTCGCGGCTACGATAGCGTGCGTTAGCCATCAAGCTAATGGACTTGTTTGAACAAGATGATTCGTTTGAAGTGGTACCTGCGGGCACGGAGATTACTCAAGCAGCAAAGACGCTGTTTAAAAGTCGTCCGGACAAGGAGTGGGGATTAACTGATTGTACTTCTTTTGTTATCATGCACTGGTATGGTATCGATACGGCTTTAAGCTATGACCGTCATTTTAAACAGGCCGGTTTTTATACACTGCCTTGAATTTTCTCGTTTCCACGAACGGCGTGAGAATGGAGATAAATGATAAATATCAACCCAGGAGTTTAAAGCGTCGTTTTGAAAATAACAAAGCCACGCTTTGTACTCCTGGTCATCTGAAAATTATGAGGTATATTTGTGAACGACATTAGAGAACAAATTAAATCCGCTTTGGAGTCCAAAACATGTTTTGGACTCCTCAATACTTTAGGTTATCACAGTAACCGCACCGGCCTCAACTTCGCCAACCTAGCCGAGTTTCAAGAAGTGTTTCCGATTGAAACCGACGAGTTTGCCGCGGTGCCACATCTCTTGTTTCAACTCACTTGGGAAGACCTCTTTGTCACTTCCGCAGGTCCGAAACGAGTGGATAACACCATCATGGAATCTTACCTGTTTTTTGCCATTCCGCTAAAACAGTCACATTACTCACGCACGGCGTTGGCAAAAATTACCCGTGACCTGAATCGATTTGCCAATCAGCCCGTGATGGTGATATTTACTTATGGGGAATTTCTCACCCTGTCAATTATCAACCGTCGTTTGCATAAGCGTGATGAGAGTCGTGATGTGTTGGAAAAGGTGACGTTGATTAAAGATATTTCGGTGACTAATCCGCATCGTGCCCATCTGGAGATTTTGGCAGAATTGTCCTATGACCGATTACAGGAAGACCATAAAATTGATAGTTTCGTGGCATTGCATGAAGCGTGGCAACAGGTGTTAGATACTCGTCTGTTAAATAAGCAGTTTTATCAAGAGTTGGCGGGATTATTTACGCGGTTGGTGGGAGGTGAACGGGGGACGGGAAAAAAGGTGGTGAAGGAAACGGGCATGTTGAAATTGCCCTGTGTCACCGACGAGAAGGTCCGCAAAGAATTTGCCGTGCGTCTGTTAGGACGATTGTTGTTTTGCTGGTTTTTACAAAAGAAAACTTCAACGTCTGGATTATCGTTAGTACCAGAAACGATTTTGTCAGTGGCCTCGGTGACGACGCCAAGAGACATCGATTTTTATCACGCCGTGTTGGAACCGTTATTTTTCGAGACCTTGAATAAGCCTCTCGCCGACCGTCAACCCAGCTTTCAAACCGGTGACTGGGCCGCCATTCCGTTCCTCAATGGTGGCTTGTTTGAAGCGCATGTGCATGATTTTTACGATGGCAGTTGCACTTTGAATACGTTACTCGTTCCAGATGAGTGGCTGACCGAGTTGTTAAAATGCTTCGAACGGTATCATTTCACCATTGAGGAGAATACACCCATTGAAGTACAAGTGGCGATTGACCCGGAGATGTTAGGTCAGATTTTTGAGAATTTGTTAGCCGAAATTAATCCAGAAACGGGGGAGACGGCGCGGAAGGCGACGGGGAGTTATTACACGCCTCGGGAGATTGTAGATTATATGGTGACGGAAAGTCTGAAGTATTTTCTGCATGGTCAAACGCGAATGAGTTTGGAGAAGTTAGACTCGTTGCTATCGTATCAAACTAGCGAAATGACGTTATCTCTGGAGGAGAAGCAAGCGATTTTGCCAGCCTTGGAACGCTTGAAAATTCTTGACCCCGCGTGTGGGTCGGGCGCGTTTCCGATGGGAATTTTGCAGAAGGTGATGTTACTGTTACAACGGGTGGACCCGGATTGCCAACAGTGGTTAGCAAATGTGTTAGCGGGCATTTCAGACTCGACCGCCCGACGCTTTATGCAGGAGAAGTTGAAGGGAGAACAAGCGTTGTGGGATTACACGCGCAAATTGGGCATCTTGCGGGAGTGTATTTATGGGGTGGATATTCAACCCATTGCCGTTGAAATCAGTCGACTACGTTGCTTTTTATCCTTGATGGTGGAGGAGAATATCACGGATACCGAGGAGAATCGCGGGATTTTGCCGTTGCCCAATTTGGCATTTAAGTTTGTGTGTGCTAATACGTTGCTGGGAATTTCGAAGTTGGACTGGCAATTGTATGAACCGCAAGTGCGCCAGGAAGTGACTTTATTGGGGCAATTGCGAGGAGAATATTTGAATAGTCAGGGCGCGGCCAAAATGGCATTGCAGCAGCAATTTAAGGAGGCGCAAAAATCGTTGTTGGATAAGGTATTGCAATGGGTGGGGAAGGATTCGGAAGTGTCGCAATTAGCGACTTGGAAACCGTTTGCGGATGAGAGTTGTGCGTGGTTTGACCCGGTGTGGATGTTTGGGGTGACGGAGGGATTTGATGTGGTGTTGGGGAATCCGCCGTATGTGCGACAGGAAGCGATTAAAACCATCAAGCCGCAATTGAAAGCCGAATTTCAGAAATTTTTCAGTGGCACCGCCGACCTCTATACTTATTTTTATAAAAAAGGGTTGGCACTGACCAAACCACACGGGCATCTGTGCTATATTGCCCCGAATAAATTTATGCGGGCCGGCTATGGAAAGAATACTCGTCAATTGTTAGTGACCGAAGCCACGCCTAAAATAGTCATTGACTTTGGTGATTCCCCGGTCTTTGAACAAACCACTTATCCAGCGATTGTGCTACTAGAAAAGACCTTATCGCCGGCGAATGGATCAAATCAAATTCTCGTGACGGCCATCCAAACCGCCGAAGAGATTGGACAGATTGCAGAAGTGCTGCAACATCGTGGTTTTAGCATGAGTATTAGCGATTTGTCTGCTGATAGTTGGACTTTGGAAAATCCAACCGTGTTAAACCTCCTCAAGAAATTGAAACAGGTTGGGGTGCCATTAGGAGAATACGTGAAGGGGAAGATTTACTATGGCATTAAGACGGGCTTCAATGAAGCGTTTGTGATTGATGCGACTACACGGGAAAAATTAATAGCGGAGGACCCGAAGAGTGCGGAGATTATCAAGCCGTGGTTGAGAGGGAGAGATATAAAGAAATGGCGGGCGGAGTGGGCTAATTGGTATTTGATAAATATTCCCAGCAGTGCTAATAAAGAATGGTCATGGTCAACTGCCAAGAATGAAACTACAGCCCTGCAATTATTTAAAAGTGCTTATCCTGCCATTTATGATTGTTTGGGCCAATGGGAAACCAAATTACGTAAACGGGACGACCAAGGTAAGTTCTTTTGGGAATTGCGGTCTTGTGCTTATTACGCGGAATTTGCACAACCGAAAATCGTCTGGGGTAATTTAGCCACTCAAGCCAAGTTCGCTTACGACACCACGGGCAGTTATATCAGCGCACCGGCTAATTTAATTCCTACCGCAGATTTATATTTGTTAGCCCTTTTAAACTCGCCCTTATGTGAATGGTTCATCAGTTTAAAAGCGGCCACTCGTGCGGGAGGATTTTTTGAATTTAAACCGATGTATGTGGCGGAACTGCCCGTTTTTCCCGCTACGGAATGGCAAAAGGCACCCCTTATTGAAACCATCCAGCAGATTTTGACAGACTCAACAGGACGTAGATACGAATGGATGGAGGAGGTGAATGAACAACTATTTGACTATTACCAACTGACAACCGCTGAACGTAATCTTCTCCAGGAGATTGAGAAAACGTATTCGTATGCAACTAGGACGTATGGAATCTGGAAAGACATACCTGAGTTTTGCAATGAGGGTGAATAATGGCAGCGATTATCAACGATATTGCAGTGTTACCTACAGATAGCCAGGTATTTGTGGACACCAACATTTTCTATTTGTCCTATCGTGTCAAATCGCTGACTTGTAAACGCTTAGGGACCACCAAGAAATAAATTGTCCATTCTGATAGAAGCAATCCATGGTGGTGGCCCTGAGGTAAGGAATTAAATGGATAATCTATTTCTTGGTGGTCCCTTATTGGTGGGACCTTAAGGACATTGATGCCGAGAGAGAGAGTATGGGGAGGAAAAATGGTCGTTGAAGTGAGACCTACGAAGTCTTAAAGGCTTCGTAGATCTAGCCGAGAGTTTTATCACTACTTTTTGTACTTCATGTATCATCAATAATATGGTACCGATGGCCAGACTCGAACTGGCACAGCTTTCGCCACTACCCCCTCAAGATAGCGTGTCTACCAATTCCACCACATCGGCGCATTTCAATTTTCAGTAATTATGACACATCCATTTTAATTTGTCAATACTATTGTTGATACGGTTGTTGTTGATATGGTTGTTGCTGGTACGGTGGCGGCTGATATGGCTGCGATGCAGGTGGCGTATTCGGCATCTCTGGCGCTACCGGTGGTGATGGCACGGTCCCAACTTCTTGAGGAGGGGTTGGCTCTGGTGGTGCCGACGGAGGATTCTCCGTTACCGTGTTAGTTTCACTTGATGACGTACTTGGCATCACGGGCACCGTTGACTCACCTGCGCTTTGAGCAGACGGATTCTCGATCGTCATATTAGTTTCAGTAGGTGGCGTACTTGGTATCACTGGCACCGTTGATTCACTTGTGTTTTCGGTAGCAGAAGGATCTGTGATAGCAGAATTTAGAGGGGGCACCGATTCCGCTGGTGCCGACGCTGTCGGTACTGCGGGCGGAGTAACCTCAGTTTTCTGAGAATCAGGGGCTACTGGCGCAGAAGTTTCTGGGGCCGGTGCCTGAGAATCAGCTGTTACTGGCGTAGGCGTAGGATTAACCGCATTTTGAGTAGCCGGCGGGGTGACAGGTGAGGTACCCGTATTACCCTGAGGGACCGATACTGGCGGCAACTCATTTGAATTAGGCGTATTTTGAGTGGCCGGGGTGGTTGCCGGTGAAGTCACCGGCGGCGTGGCCGGGGTACTCGTATTACCCTGAGGGGCCGGCTCTGGCGGTAAATCACTAGAATTAGGCACAGGTATTTTAGGAGCTTCAGCTGGAGCCGTCGTTTGTAATTTCTCCATCACGCTTTTAGACTCTTGACGTTGCCCAACAAAATAGGCCAGTGCAAGGCTATTTAGAAAAAATAAAGTAGCTAAAACCGCAGTGATGCGCGTCAAAAATGAAGCGGAGCCTTGTGCGCCAAATACCGTTGCTGACGCACCACTACCAAAAGCAGCCCCAGCTTCGGCACCTTTGCCGTGTTGAATTAAAATTAATCCAATCAACACCACACAAACCATTACTTGAAAAACAATTAAAATTTCATGTATCATTGTTATTTGTTACTTAGCTGCTTGACAAATCGTTAAAAATTCATCGGCTTTCAAAGAAGCGCCCCCAATTAAACCGCCATCAATATCTGGCATGGCTAATATTTCTGCGGCATTGCTACCTTTAACACTGCCACCATAAAGCATTTGAACGGTTTGAGCCACGTTGGCATCATGTTTGGCCAATTGTTGCCGAATAAAGGCATGAACTTCTTGAGCTTGTTGCGGCGTAGCAGTCTTACCCGTACCAATTGCCCATACCGGCTCATAAGCTACCACTGCCTTGCTAAAGGCACTGATTCCTTGAAGTTTTAACACCGCATCTAATTGCCGCTGTACTACACTTTCCGTTTTACCCGCTTCGCGCTCTTCCAATAATTCACCAATACATAAAATGGGAATTAATCCAGTTGCTTGGGCGACTGCAAATTTTTTGGCCACTAAATCATCACTTTCGCCATATAAATTACGTCGTTCCGAATGACCAACAATGACATACTTACATTTGAAATCCAATAACATGTTGGCCGCAATTTCCCCCGTAAACGCCCCAGGGACTTCATCTGAAAGATTTTGAGCACCCCAGGTGATTGGGCTATTTGCCAATAAACCACTCACTTGTTGCAAGTATACAAACGGCGGACATACACCGACTTCGGCCTTTGTCACTTTAGCAATGCCTTGTTTAAGGCTTTCTAATAATGCTTGAATGCTCTGATATGAGCCATTCATTTTCCAGTTACCTACCACTAATGATTGACGCATTTTATTCTCCTTTATTACAGTAAACTTTATTTTATCAAAAATATTTTAAAAAACAATAAGTTTGATAATTATAAATAAATATTATTGCCAGTAACGTTAGTTTTAATTTTAGTACGTATGCTTAATTATGATAGATTAGTATATCAATTTTGATAAGTATCGTCATATTTATTTAAATTGATTTAAAGTAAACTATAAGCTAACTCATCTAAAGATAAAGAAGTTCAAAGCGATAACTTTGAATAATATAGTGATATTCACTTATTCTTGTACCCCCCCAGCCCCCCGTACACGGGGGGAGTTACCCCCCCCCCGTACACGGGGGG
>BS_KBA_SWE02_21mDRAFT_10000535_pt1 | contig 14414 bp, 12 predicted proteins | sample BalSeasSWE02_21m_FD_9196 | JGI IMG/M metagenome (IMG submission 9196)
CGAATTAAAACAGATCGATTGTGTGACCTGCCATAACCGGGTCTCGCATCAATTCCTGTCCCCGACACAAGCTATGGACAGTTACCTACAACGTGGCCTGATAGACCCTACAATTCCCGAAATTCACACCAAGGGTGTCGAAGTCCTGGGAGTTAAATATTCATCATATGATGAGGCCAATGATGCAATTACATCCCTGGAGACATTCTATCAGGAGACGTATCCTGTAGAATTCGTTGAAAAAAGCGATGCAATTACAAATGCAATCTCAAAGATCCAGGAGATCTACACTGAAAATGTCTACCTGGACCAAAAAACGAATTGGGAAACACACCCCGACAATCTGGGTCATATAGACAGTCCTGGTTGTTTTCGTTGTCACGATGGCAAACACTTAAGCGAAGATCAGCAAGCAATTCGATTGGAATGCAACTTATGTCACTCAATACCTGTTGTGGCCGATCCACAAGATTTTGTGACCAACATCGAGATCAGCCGCAATCCTGAGCCCGAATCGCACTTGAATTCTAACTGGATTAACCTGCACCGTACATTCTTCGACTTTACATGTGAAAATTGCCATACAATCACAGATGCAGGTGGAACATCCAATACTTCATTCTGCTCGAATAGTGCCTGCCACGGCAATGTATTCACCTATGCAGGTTTCGATGCTCCCGGTTTGCTTGAAATCTTAAAGGCACAATTAACACCTGCGCCGGTGGTTACCCCGGCACCTGTTGTTGGTAAACCAACATATGATGCCAATATTCAAGCACTCTTTATAGAGCGTTGTACTGTATGTCACAAGATTGACAATCCACCAGCAGGTCTGGATCTAAGCACTTATGCCGGTACCATGAAAGGTGGCACAGATGGTGTCGTTGTAACAAACAGCTCGGCAACCAGCAAATTGATCCTGGTGCAAAGTAAAAAACATTTTGCCAATTTATCACCGGAAAACCTGGATCTCGTGATCGAGTGGATCGATAGTGGTGCTCTTGAAAAATAATTAGAGCGAAAAGAATATAAAAAAGGAAGAGTGGAAAGGTAAAAACCTTATCACTCTTCCTTTTCATTTAAGGTAAATGAAAAATAAAATGCTATTGTGCAGACCCTAAAGGTTTACCCGAAAAAGTCAAGCGAGAGATCTCATGAACTTTTGGATAATTGTGCAATTTCTCTGGCATAAGAAACCTATTGGGTCTTGGCCGAACCAGTTACATTAATATTAAGGATAGGATGGTGAATCAGTGCTCCTTCACGCATCACCAATTACCCGGAAGGCTCTTCAAAACTACATCCCAACCGCCAAATGTTTCCATCCCGCTCCAGGAGATCATCCGCTTCCACCGGCCCCCAGCTACCGGAAGGATAAGAAGATAATTTAGGGATGCCTTCATTTTCCCAATCGCTCAGGACGGGATCAATTAGACGCCAGGCGGCTTCGATCATATCACTGCGAGTAAAAAGGGATGCATCTCCTTCCAACGCTTCCAATAGCAATCGTTCATATGCATCCGGCAGGTTTCCGTTAAATGCGTCACGGTAATGAAAATCCATATCCACCGGAAGCATTTCCTGGTCTGAATCAGGCAGCTTGGCTTCAAATTGCAGATGAATGCCTTCATCCGGCTGGATGCATAAAGAGAGGATATTGGGCATAAATTTTTCAACGTTTGAATAAGCAAACATTAAATGGGGAGGGCGTTGAAATTCGATGATTATTTCTGTCGCTTTTGTGTGCAAGCTCTTTCCTGAACGCAGATAAAACGGGACCCCTTTCCAACGCCAATTGTCAATATAAAGCTTGAGAGCAGCAAAAGTAGGAGTTTGAGAATCCTGAGGTACGCCTTCAGCATTTCGATACGCTTCATATTGACCTCGGACAGTATCCAGGCTATTGATAGGACGGATGCTTTCAAAAACTTTTACCTTCTCATTGCGAAGGGCATCCGCGCTAAAGGAAGACGGTGGTTCCATGGCAACCAGCGCCAGCAATTGCAGCAAGTGATTCTGGAACATATCCCTCAACACACCAGCGTTATCATAATAACCAGCCCGGTGACCTACATCCACACTTTCCGTAACTGTGATCTGTATATTATCCACATAGCGGCGGTTCCAAACCGGCTCAAAGATGGTATTTGCAAACCGAAAGAAAAGTATATTTTGAGCAGTTTCTTTACCCAAAAAATGATCAATGCGGTAAACCTGGGATTCATGAAATATTTTATGCACCCCTGCGTTAAGCTCTTGTGCAGATTGTAGATCCACTCCAAAAGGTTTTTCGATCACGATCCGGCGCCAGCCAGTGGATTGCTCTGCCAATCCAGCAGAGCCCAGATTCTCCACTGTTCCCAAATAATATTCCGGAGCAGTAGCCAGGTAATACAGGCGGTTAACTGGTCCTTTTTCCAGGCTTTTCATTTTTTCGCCGAGGCGGGCAAAATCCGCGGGGATCTCAAGGTCGCCTTTTATATAATGCAGTTTTTCTGAGAATGCTTCCCAGGTATCTTCTGCAAAGGTTTCCGGGCTAAAGGAGATCAAGCCTTCCTTCAAGTGCGAGCGAAATTCTTCATCAGATATCGGTCTTCGTGCAAAACCAAATACCTGGGCACATGCATTCAGACGACCCTTTTTGAAATTATTATACAGAGCCGGGACGAGTTTTCGCCAGGTTAGATCTCCACTGGCACCAAATATGACTATCGTGATGGGTTGTTCGGTTTCATTCATAGGTTATTCCGTTGTTGATGTTTCGAGAGCTGCTGCTTCATCCACCATCCAGACCAACAAACCGTCCTGAGGCTGAATACGTTGTGCAGGCCAGCGCAATGGGTCGATAATTCCTTTGACCGAGGCAGCCAGGGCAGCTCTTTTTTCAGTACCACTGACCATAAAAATCACCTGCCAGGATCGATTGATAAGCATGGGTGTCAGGCTGACACGATCTGCCAGCTTGCCCAGGAATTTATTATTTACAGCAATTGCCGCAAATTTTTCACCCGGTTCCAGCGATGATCCGGGGAACAGGGAGGCAGTATGACCGTCTGTGCCCAAACCCAATAATACCCAGTCCAAAATGGGCCAATCCTGGTTTGGTTCAGCAAATTTTATTAATTCCTTCTGGTAAGCCGCAGCAGCCAACTCTGGCCCCAGTTCACCCTGAATGCGGTGAATATTAGAGGCAGGTATTGATATATGTTTCAACCAGCGTTGCCAGGCCTGACCGTAGTTGCTTTCCAGATCTTCTGGGGGCACACAACGTTCATCCCCCCAGAAAAAATGGATGTGTTCCCAGGGAAGATAATCACGGTAGGGAGACATCCCCAGAGTTTCATACAACTGAAGTGGAGTTTCACCTCCACACAATGCCACCAGAAAGCGTCCACGCATACTTATGGCTTCTTTGGCTGCCTGTGCAAAATAAAGAGCGGCTGCCTGGCTGAGTGCTTCGTGATCGGGAAAGATCAGTGTCTTAGATGTTGTCATTGGGATGCAGTCAATAATTCCTTTTTGAGAAAATAATTTACCTGGTTGTTATTATAAGGCAATTAACCTGGCTGTATGGTTTTGGTTCTTTGGGAATTGGCATGGCAAAAGATAGATTTGGGTGTGTTTTGAGAACACATACCATCCACTTAGATGGTATGGGGATGTTTTTACTTGACAAATATTTAATTTTCTGTATAATAGTCCATATAACATCCATACACCATCCACACGGATGTTAAAAAGGAGAAATTTATGACAACATCTGATTTTAGAATTCAAGAATTCAATACAAAAGAAGCATCTCGAGTCGAATATTCTGCTCTGAACAAGCATATAAACCGGATGCGTCTTGAGCGCCTGCCTGATGACCCACCCACCCCTCTCGATGAAACCATCCAGAACTTGCAAAGCATCCCGGATTTTGCCGAGATCAACATGTGGGTAATTTGGGAACCTGATCAAAGTCAGATCATTGCCCAGGGAAACCTGGTTACAATGCAGATGGAAGATAATAAGAACCTGGCTCAATTCGATATTTCTGTATTGCCAGAATACCGACAGCAAGGATTGGGTCATCAATTACTGGCTTTGATAGCAGAAGCCACCCGGACAAAAAATCGCCGGCTGCTCATGACCAATACGGTTGATCGGGTACCTGGTGGAGCAGCATTTATGCAGCGAATCGGAGCAAAAAAAGGACTCGAGGCTCATACCAACCAGCTACGGATGGATGAACTGGATCAGGACCTGATCAACGAATGGATCAAACGCGGGAATTCAAACCTGGCAGAATTTGATCTTTCCTTGTGGACCGGTGTCTACCCGGAAGAGAAACTTGCCGAGATCGCCGATCTGATCGATCTTACCAACCAGCAGCCTTTTGACGACCTTGAGATCGAGGATATGCACATGTCACCTGATCAGATCCGTCAAATGGAAAAGAATATGCTCGCACGCGGCAATCAACGCTGGACATTCTACATAGTCGATCATGAGACCGGTAAATTTGCAGGCTACACTGAAGTTGTTTGGAATCCCAATCGTCCAGAGATACTAAGGCAGGATATGACCGGTGTTTTTCCTCAATACCGTAATAAAGGGCTTGGGCGATGGCTCAAGGCAACCATGCTCAAGAAAGTCTTGACGGATTTACCAAAGGTTAAATACGTACGAACAGGCAATGCAGATTCAAATACAGCCATGCTCAAGATAAACAAAGAACTTGGTTTCAAACCCTATATGGCCGATACGCTCTGGCAAGTTGAACTCCAGAAAGTGGTGGAATACCTGCAATCCTAATTAGAATAGATCCAAGGAGAAAACCAATGCCTGAAACCGAAAAGATAACCATCAACATGCCTGCTGTGGACCTGGGCAAGATCGATTTGCTTGTGCAGGAAGGCATATTTACAAACCGCACAGATTTCATTCGCACCGCCATCCGCTCCCAGATCGACAAGCACAATTTTGAGATCCAACAATCGGTTACACGCCATTCATTCGGAATCGGGGTGATAAGCTACAGCCGAAGTGATCTTGAACGCCTTGTAATAAAAGGGGATAAAGTAACTATATCCATCGTAGGGCTGCTTCATCTGCACAATGATATTTCCCCAGAGTTTGCCCTTCAGGCTATTGAATCTGTTCAAGTGCGAGGCATTTTCAAAGCCAGCGATGAAGTCAAAGCGGCGTTGGCAGATCGAATAAAATAAATTATTAAAGCTCTGGAAATAGATCTTCTTCTGGTACCTTATTAAAACTAACGGCAATCAAGCTCTCTTTAGAGAGAGCTTGATTGCCGTTAATACGTTCAAAGGCAGAATGAATTAATTCCCCAGGCGGCTTCTCTCTTCTTCCACCAGCTTATCTTCCAGTTTCTTGAACAAGGCCGCCGGTTGGTTTAAAAGTGTGCCCGGCTTAAGATCGCCCGGTTTCCACTGGATACCATCAACACCGCGGTATTTTAGTACTTCATGCTCACCAAGTGCATCTTCCACATTCTCCTGATATTGCTCTCCAAACAAAGGTGCTGAATATCCAAGGTAGAAGTGTAGCTTTTCTGAGCTGAAAGGAAGGAATGGCGCAAACATGACCTTCAGGTTATCTATGGCTTTCAATGCGGTAAATACCGATTTTGCAGCCATTTCTTTGTCCGTCTTGATCTCGAACCAGGGTGCACACACATCCAGGTATTTATTAACCTCACTGGCCAGTCGCAAAGCCTCTTGAAGGGCTGCACGCAGATGGACAGCATCCAATTCCCGTCCAACACTACCAAAACCCGATTCAACTGTTGACAATAAGGCTATATCCACCGGACGCAGTTCTCCGGGATCGGGTAATACTCCCTCCCAGTGTTTATATGTAAAAGCAAGTACCCGGTTGGCAAGGTTGCCCCAGTTGGCAACCAGTTCATTGTTATTGCGAGCCACGAACTCAGACCAATCCCAATCACTGTCCTTATTCTCAGGCATGTTTACGGTTAGATAATAGCGCAAGGCATCTGCATCGTAACGACTGATGGCATCCTGGCACCAGACAGCCCAGTTACGTGAACCACTGATCTTTTGGCCCTCCAGATTCATGAACTGGTTGGCAGGAATATCATATGGGAGACAAAGAGCTTTCTCATCTTCAGCAAAGATCTTCAGGAACTGCCCGCCTGCACCCATAAGCTGTGCCGGCCACAGGGATGTGTGGAAAAAGATGTTGTCCTTGCCAATAAAATAAAATTGGCGGGCATCCGGGTTAAGCCACCAATTGCGCCAGGACTCCTTATCATCCCCAAGCCGGCTCCATTCAATAGCTGCTGACAGATAACCAATAACTGCCTCAAACCAGACATACAAGCATTTATCATCCCATCCATCCACTGGAACAGGTATTCCCCAATCCAGGTCTCTAGTGATCGGTCTGGGCAATAACCCTTCCGACTCGATCTTGCCAAGAGATTCTCCCAATACCGTGTCACGCATATGGGGTGCACGCTCACGTAGGAACTCCTTTACTTTAGGTTCCAGCTTGGAGAGATCAAGATAGAAATGTTCCGTCTCGCGTAATTCCAGTGCGCCGTCTCCAGTTTTGGCTCGCGGGTTTAATATTTTTTCAGGCTCGAGTACATTTCCGCATTTATCACACTGATCCGAGCGGGCATTTGTATCGCCGCAAATATAACAGGTACCTTCCACATACCTATCTGGCAAAAATTTCTTAGCTCCCGGCGAATACCATTGCATGGATTTTTTCTTGAACATATAACCATTTTCTTTGAGAGCCAGAAATATGGACTGGGAAACTTTAAAATGGTTCTCGGTATGTGTTGAGGTGAAAAGGTCGTAAGTGATCCCGTATTTATTAAACACATCCAAAAAAGATCGATGGAATTTTTTATAGATCTCTTCCACCGGTTTACCTTCCGCGTCCGCCCGCAGGCTGACAGGAGTTCCATGTGAATCTGTTCCTGAAACCATGAGAACACGATTTCCTTTTAAACGATGAAAACGGGCTACAATGTCTCCGGGTAAGTGAGAGCCGGTCAGGTTTCCAACATGGATCTCGGCGTTTGCATACGGCCAGGCAATTGCAATCAAAATATTTTCAGGCATAATTATTCTCTCTTTGATCAGGTATTGGCTCAAATAATAACATATTTTAAAGGATGACCGCCCATCATTACGGACAGGTCAATTTGTAGGTTACATACTTCTAATTAGGACACATGGTTAAATATAAAATCACAAAGATGATATTTTAACCCTGGTATTTGTGATAAATATAGTGAATTATAAATATTCTTTTAATTGGCGAGCGCGACGAGGGTGCCTCAATCTTCGCAACGCTTTACCTTCGATCTGACGAATACGCTCCCTGGTCAACCCGAATTTTTCCCCCACTTCTTCCAGAGTATAAGCTTTATCATTATCCAATCCAAAACGCAAACGTAGAACACGTGCTTCACGTGGTGATAAAGTACCCAATACTTCTTCGATCTTCTCTTTCAAAAGTGACTTATAGGCAGATTCAATGGGTGTAGGGCTATTTTCATCTTCAATAAACATTCCCAGGTCAGAATCTTCATTATCTCCTACCGGGCTATCCAATGATAAAGGCAGCATGGATACCTTCAGGATCCAATTTATCTTTTTCACATCCAGGCCCAGTTTTTCAGCAAGTTCTTCCGGTTTAGGTACCCGCCCGAGAACCTGTTCAAGTTCATGGGTGGATTTATATATCTGTCGAATTCGGTCAGTCATGTGAACCGGCACCCGAATGGTGCGTGCCTGATCTGATATTGAGCGCGTAATAGATTGCCTGATCCACCAGGTCGCATAGGTCGAAAATCGAAAACCTCGATGAACATCATATTTCTCAACAGCTTTCATCAGGCCCAGGTTACCTTCCTGGATAAGATCCAGAAACGGGATGGCATGTCCCATATACCGCTTGGCAATACTGACCACCAACCGGGTGTTGGCTTTTATTATGTGATCACGCGCCAATAATCCATCCTGTACAAGCGATTCCAGGCGGGTGAACTCGTTTGAACACTTTCTTTCATTCATACATAAGAGTTCTTTCTTGGCATCTCTACCCGCCTCAATCCTTAACGCCAGGTCAAGTTCCTCCTCCAACTTTAAAAGTGGAACCCGTGACATTTCTTTAAGATAAAGACCGATCGTATCTTCTGAAGATATGCTGTAATTATCAGGCTTTGACCAACGACCTGGTTCATCTGCCTGATCATCATCATTATAGGCTTGTTCTTCAGATGCTTCATCCAGGATCTCAACCCCCCGGTTTCGCAAAGCCAGCATAATTACGCTAAATCGTTCTGAATCCTGCCCTACATCTGGATAGACTTCAACCAGATCATCTGTTGTCAAATAACCCTTTATGGAAGCTTTTTCCAGTAGCATATTCAACACTTCTGTTCCGCGCCTGTGCTGTTTTGGATACTTCACTGGTTTGCCTCCATATAATGTTCCAACAATTACTCAGGCTGATCCTCAAAATAATTCTTTAAAATCGAAAAAGGCGATTCAGAATCCGTTTGGGAATGTCCGCAATCCTTTTCATTAAGATTCTGTCCACATTCCTTGCACAAACCCTTACAGATTTTTTTACAGATCGGATTGATAGGGATCTCCAACAGTGCATATTCTCTGAATATTGGCTCAAGATCAATATACCCGCTTTCTGGAACGAGTAATCCAGATTCAGACATGGAACGCTCGTCAAATGCGTATAATTCGCTAAAATCTGTTTCCAGACGCTGGGTAAACGAATCCAGGCATCGAACACACTCCAAAGACAAACCGCCCTGGAAATCTGCTTGAAGGAAAAGACCCTGGGGCGTGCGGCTAAAAGTTGCTGTTCCGATGAAATCGATCAGGCTTAGATCTTCCCCTAGCCATAATCTAGGATACTCAAAATTAAAATCGCGATTTGTTCCAATCGGTTGACCGATTAAAAAACCGATATTGAGTCGTAGTAAATGATGATGAGTATTCACAATAATTTTTTAATCATATGTTGATAACGTTTTGATTTTAACATATCGATGACTCTACGTCAAGAATCGGATAAATAGTTTCGCATATCCTTAATTTTCAGTGTGGATGTCTCAAGTCTAACTCTTCTTTTCCTCCCAACCTTTCTTTGATACGTTCAACAACAATTTCGAGAGCTTGAGGTTGATGAACATAATCCAGGTCGTCTGTACGGATAGTTAAAACCGGGCAAAGATCAAAAGAGTTCAGCCATTCATCGTAAAAAGTATCTAATAATGACAGGTATTCAGCAGTTATACCAGTTTCCATATTTCGGGCTCTTCGACGGATTCGTTCCATCAAGACTTCCGCCGGGCATTTCAAGTAGATCAATAGATTGGGTGGCGGCAGGCTTCCGACCACCAGATCGTAGAGACGACGATATGCAAGATAATCCCGCTCGGATAGATTACCCATGTGATGGAGAGCACGAGCAAAAATATAAGCATCCTCATAAATACTTCGGTCAAGGATGGAAGAACGAGAATCGTTGGCTGCATCCAGGTACTGTTCAGCCCGATGACCTAGAAAGAATATCTGAAGATGGAATGACCATGAACGCATATCGGCATAAAAATCCGGCAGGTAAGGGTTATCTGCCACAGACTCAAATCCAGTCCACCATCCCAATCGTGAGCCAATACGTTCAGTAAGAGAAGTCTTTCCAACACCAATGTTGCCGGCCACAACAACTAATTTTTTACTCATCATGCCTCCATTTAGTATGGAAATCTTAATTTTTTTTCAAGGTAAAATTGCTTTGGAAAGATGCCTTTTTAGATGTCAGAAGATTGTACTTAAATATATAAAATAGAGCCATAAAACCATCTGCCATCCCGATTTTTTTACCTTCTTCATACGACCTTCCGTAATAGGATATGGGTACTTCATATACCCGGCATTTAAGTTTTGCAATTTTGGCGACCACTTCAATTTCAAATCCAAACCGTCGCGAAGTAATGACCATATTGCGAATAATATCTCCCCGGAAAGCTTTATAGCAGGTCTCAACATCCGTTAAATTGAGATCCGTTAGTAAATTTGAAAGAAAGGAGATAAAACGGTTTGCCATATAATGTCGGAAATATAGCGATCTCGATGTTTTCCTCACCAGGAATCGGGATCCCAGGACAACATCTGCAACACCCGTCTGGATCGGACCGACAACTGCGTTGATCTCAAATGGATCGTATTCCAAATCCGCGTCTTGTATGATCACAATATCCCCTTTTGATTTCTTTATTCCTTCCTTTAGAGCGGCAGTCTTGCCTTTGTTCTCAGGGAGCAAAATATAATGGACAATGGGGTTATTTGCTTGTGCTTCCTGGCAGATCACTCCTGTGGAATCAGTAGAGCCATCATTAACAACGATCACTTCCAATAGATCATTCACTTTTTCAAGCAAGGTGCTTATTACCTGGTTGATCGTTTTTTCTTCGTTATATACAGGCAAAATGACAGAAATATTCATAATTGTTCCTATTAACTAACACTTGATAATCCTGCACCGCTAAATCTTGAATTACACAAGTACCATATCCTTAAAAATTAAAGTAACAGATTATCTTTTATTGGAACAGATAGGATTAGACCTTAAAGCTTGAAAAGCCATTTAATTATTTCCCACTGGAAAAAATGAGATACCTACTGTGCCAGGCCCAACATGCGTACCTACAACTGGACTCACACCGGACCGTTCCAACCGGATGGGATTGAATCTCTCACGAATCAACCTGGCTACCTGGTCAGCTTCTTCCCCGGCATCCACATCCATTACCACAGCCTCAACCATCTGGTTATCACCTAAACGCTCTTCTACAATATCCAACATTTGAGCCAGCGCTTTCTTTTTAGAATCGNGCCTGNGTGAGAGGNTTGATCAGTCCATCTTGGAAATGTANGATTGGCTTAATGTTTAGCGCTGTCCCCAACAAATGTTTGCCTCCGCTGATACGCCCACCTTTGAAAAGGTATTCCAACGTGTCCACTGCAAATAGTGTATATACGCTCTCTCGCATTTGTTCAGATAAAACCACAATTTCATCTACAGATCTATCTTCCGCTGCAGCCTGCGCAGCTGCCATCACGATCAAACCCAACCCCATGGCACATGTCAGTGTATCGACGATACGGATATCCAATTCGGGAAGTTCATCGGCAGCAGATTTTGCACTCTCTAATGTGCCGCTGATGCCGGATGATACCAGAATAGCAACAATTGCATCGGCACCTTTTCCTATCTGTTGGAATAAGGTCTTAAATTCCTGGGAGGATGGCTGTGAAGATGTAGGCAGTGTTTTCGAACTTCTCAACCTGGCATAAAAAGCATCAGGATGGATATCGACTCCATCCTGTAAGCTCTCTCCATCCCACAGCAACCAGAGCGGGATAACCTCGATGTTTAGTTGATTTTGAATATTAGCAGGAATACAAGCAGAACTATCCGTCAGGATAACGATCTTCTTCGGTGTCAAAATAGGTCCTCCTGCTAAGGAATATATTCGAGTTTCTTTTTTAACTAAGTCCTAGCACTCACTAAAGCCGCATGTATAACATTTTCGGCAGCCTTCCTCGCTAACCATGGTAGCCTCACCACATTCAGGGCATAGATCTCCCATCTTTGGAGGAGAAAAACTCAAGTCTTGTTCGGCTTGTAGTTCCCCGAAGTGACCATTTCCAGAAAACGTATTTCCCATTATTACAGGATCGGTTTCACCTTTCAAATATTCGTTCAATACCTGTCCAACTCCATCCGGCAAAGAACGAACCCGATGTGGACCAAAACCCAATGAGCGACCACCTCCGATCCCACCGAGTTGATTTACTATCTCTGTTAATCTATCCCGTGGAGGTATCGGAGACGCCAAGCGTAGGATATATGAAATAAGGCGACCAATTGCCTCAGATACAGCCGCGGTTTCAGATCCGGCTTTTGCAGTATTAATGAAAACTTCAAATGGATGATTTCCACCATTTTGGTTAACAGTGATAAACGCCTTTCCCAAAGGAGTTTCCACACTGAAGGTTCGTCCTATCAATTCACGTGGGCGTGGTTTCTTGGTTGCAACCCACCCTGCCAATTGAGTTGCGATTTCATCTCTGGAAATATCATGCGCGGGATCAAAGTCAGGATCTGGTTTAAAGTTCTGAATAAATGGTACGTTTTCCTTCTTTTGAGCGGTAGCCCTGGTTTCGAGGACCACTTTATCGCGTGACCCGGTTATATAAACAGTGATCCCTTTGCAGCCCAATTCCCAAGCCAGCATATATACATTGGCGACATCTTCTACGGAGGCATTTTCAGAAAAGTTCACTGTTTTGGATAATGAATTATCCACAAATGCTTGCAATGCAGCCTGCATACGAACATGTTCCTCCGCAGTAATATCTGAAGAAACCACAAATGTATTCCGTATGGCTTCAGGAACATTCAAAATATCCTGACAGTTACCATGCTGCATTACTTCCTCTATGATCGCCTGCCTGGTTTCTAGATCTATCCCAGCTTCTGTCAGTGCATTTTCGAAACGAGGACTGGCATAGGTCAATTGCAAATCTTTGCCATTGTCATTTACATGGCGAACATACGCCAATGCAAAAACCGGTTCACAACCATACCCTTCACAGCCTGCAACTGTTGCTATCGTACCAGTTGGAGCAACAGTTGTCTGGGCAGCATTGCGGATTCCATGTTTCTTCAGTGCCTTGATGATCTCATTCCAATCTATTGTCGGTCGTCCCCAATTTTCTTGGATTGTAATAATCGATTGAGGGGGCTGCCAGGATATATCATCTGGATCGTAGATACTGCCCTGAATAGCTGGGAAAGGACCACGCTCTTCAGCCAGCGTGATGCTGGCTTTCATGGCATGATATCGAACAAATTCCATGATCTGGCTACCAAAACTTTGGCCTATCTCCGAGCCATAGCGAGTTCCGGTATGATACATAATATCTGCAAGACCCATAATTCCCAGACCAATGCGACGAGCGCGATGAGCAGATTCTTTGAGCTGCGGAACGGCTGGTACGTAAGCATTGGCTTCAACAACATTATCCAGAAATCGAACCGCAAGTTCAACACTCTGGCGCAATGCATCCCAATCTACAGATCCATTTGAAGAACAATGTTCTGCCAGGTTTACAGATCCAAGACAACAATTTTCATACGGACCCAACCACTGCTCGCCACATGGGTTGGTGGCTTCAAGTGGATATAGATGGGGGACGGGATTAGAGCGGTTGGCAGCATCCAGAAAGAGGACACCCGGTTCGCCATTGTAATGCGCCTGCTTGACAATTTTGTCAAATAGATCTCGGGCACGAACTTTCTTGTATATTTGCAAAGGGATCCCTTTTTTCGTAGCCTGCTCAGGTGTCCCACTGAATCCACGGTATCCAGGTGAATTAACATCAGGGAAACTCAATTCCCACTCTGCATCTGCCTTGACAGCCTGCATAAAAGCATCAGTAATTCCTACTGAAATATTAAAATTAGTAATGGCATTTTCATCGGTCTTGCAGGTAATAAATTCATCCACATCCGGGTGGTCAATGCGCAACACACCCATATTTGCACCGCGTCTGGTTCCCCCTTGGGCTACCTCACCAAAGGCATGGTCGTAAACTCGCAGAAAACCTACTGGACCGGTTGCATGACCAGCTGACGATTTAACATGGGAACCCTTTGGGCGAAGGCGGGAAAAAGAAAACCCATTTCCACCGCCAGTCTGTTGAATGAGAGCCGCGTCCCGTAAGGTCTGAAAAATACCAGCCTGGTCTCGCCCCATATCATCTGATATTGGTAATACAAAGCAAGCCGCCAACTGTCCCAATGGTGTGCCAGCGCCAGTAAAAGTTGGTGAATTAGGGAAAAATTTTTTACTGGTCATAAGAGTATAGAATTCTTTTGCGTGGGTCATTACATCATTTCCCCACATTTTTTCAACGCTGGCAACATGGTAGGAAACCCGCCAAAACATCTCATCCGGAGTTTCCACCGGCAAGCCGTCACCGCCCCGACGGACATACCGACGAATCAAAACCTGACGGGCATTCTCAGTCAATTCAACAGCCGGCAAATCCTCCGGCATCGGGGGAGTAGAATATAAATCTTCCTTAACAGAAGCAACTCTGGTTACCATTAAATGATCTCCCTTATTGTTCTAATAACTGATCGATTTCGCTTCGGAGAGATTGCAAATCATCCAGGCGTAGATACACGATCGCATAACGAATATACGCGATCTGATCCAACTCCTTTAAATAATTCATGACCCGGTCACCCACGACACGCGAAGAAATCTCTGATTTCCCCATTTTTTGTAAGTCAGCTTCAACAGTACCAATAAGACGTTCGATATCAGC
>BS_KBA_SWE02_21mDRAFT_10000536_pt1 | contig 14392 bp, 14 predicted proteins | sample BalSeasSWE02_21m_FD_9196 | JGI IMG/M metagenome (IMG submission 9196)
GCCCACAATGATCAGTGTGGAATATCTGGAAGCCCCATTCTATCGGACACAATAACTATGGACGAAATTATTGTTGGAATTGATGTTGGAACCACTAAAATTTGCACGCTAGTGGGACGTGTGGAAGAAGAAGGAACCATCCGTATCCTCGGCGTAGGCATCGTACCCTCAAATGGCATAAGAAAAGGTGTCATCACGGATATCGCTGCAGCTACTAAGGCCATTACACGCTCGGTAGAAAAAGCAGAACAAACCTCCGGAGTGGAGATAACTTCTGCGCTTGTCAGCCTGGCAGGTGCTCATGTAGCTTCCATCAACAGCCGGGGCGTAGTGGCTGTTTCCGGGGATACGGTTGATGAATATGACATTGTGAGAGCATTGGACGCTGCCCGGGCTGTCGCCATCCCCCACAACCGCGAGATAATTCACATCATTCAACGTGGATTTGTATTGGATGGACAGGATGGGATCAGAATGCCTATCGGAATGCATGGATACCGGCTGGAAGTGGAAGCGCACATCATTACAGCTTCGGCTGCAACTGTCGATAATCTGCGCCAGTGTGTTGGTGCTGCCGGGGTGGATGTTGTCCAGTTTGTGCTCAACCCACTGGCTTCTGCAGATGTTGTTCTAACTGAAAATGACCGTCAGATGGGTGTGGCTGTGTGCGATATTGGTGGTGGCACTACTGACCTGGCTTTATATGTGGATGGAAATGTCTGGCACACCATGGTTTTAGCGCTCGGAGGCAACCATATCACTTCAGATATCGCCCACGGGCTTCGCCTGCCATTGGCCCAGGCAGAACAAGCCAAAATAGATTATGGATATGCGATCCGCTCAGAGGTAGGTATTGAAGAACATTTCTCCATACAACCCTTTGGTGAAGATAAACCCGTTGAGATCAGCCGAAAGGATATGGCGCATATTATCGAAGCCCGTATCGAAGAAATTTTCAATCTTGCTCTCCAGGAGATCAAACGTTCCGGTTATGATGGCCTATTACCAGCCGGGATGGTGCTAACAGGTGGCACAAGCATGTTACCAGGAATTCGCCAAATGGCATCCAATCTTCTTGGAATGCCTGTCAGGTTAGCCAAACCTGAAAATCTTCTGGGATTGGTGGATAATTTATCGTCACCAGCTTATTCAACTAGTGTTGGCCTTTTATATTGGGCGGCAGATCTACAAGATGAAATGCTGCCTCCCGTTCGCGGCCGCCCACTTTTCCAACTGCGCAAAGGAGACAACAGCATTGATCTGGATAAGCTCAAAGACTGGTTTAAACGATTATTACCCTAAAAATAGGGTAGCACAGTATATGCACAATTATGGTTAGCGATTTGAAGCTTGTTATGTACAATAAAGATAAAAAATAAACGAAGAAAACCGTTTTCGATAATGAATTGGAGGTAAAACATGGACGCGAAGAATATTCAGAGTGAGACATTTGCAAGGATCAAGGTCATTGGAGTGGGGGGTGGTGGTACCAATGCAGTCAACCGGATGATCGAAGAAGGCATCCAGGGTGTGGAGTTTATCGCCGTAAACACAGATGCACAAGCACTATTGCTCTCCAAAGCGCAAGTACGTGTCCGCATAGGTGATAAATTAACCCGTGGACTCGGCGCTGGCGGGAACCCCGAAGTTGGTCGGAAATCAGCGGAAGAATCAGCTGAAGATCTCTACAATGTCCTGAAAGGCTCGGACATGGTCTTCATCACCGCCGGTCTGGGTGGCGGAACAGGAACTGGTGCCGCCCCGATCGTGGCTCAAGTTGCCCGGGATATCGGCGCTTTGACGATTGGCGTTGTCACTCGCCCATTTTCCTTCGAAGGTGGCAAACGTATGAGCTCAGCGGAAGAAGGCATGGCCAAACTTAAAGAACATGCCGATACCCTGATCGTCATTCCCAATGACCGCTTGCTGCAAATTGTGGATAAGCGCGCCAGCCTGCAGGATTCATTTAAAATGGCTGATGATGTGCTGCGCCAGGGCATCCAGGGAATCTCGGAACTGATCACTGTTCCTGGTCTGATCAACCTTGACTTTGCAGATGTGCGCACCATCATGTCTGAGGGTGGAGCTGCGTTGATGGCTGTCGGTCGGGCTTCTGGTGAAGATCGCGCTCGTGTAGCTGCCGAGCAGGCCATATCCAGCAAGCTGCTGGATATCACCATTGATGGGGCTCGTGGAGTTCTCTTCAACGTAACCGGTGGTCCTAACCTGACCCTGTATGAAGTAAATCAGGCTGCTGCCCTAATCCGCGAAACCTCACACCCGGATGTCAATATGATCTTCGGCGCTGTGGTTGATCCAGATATGGGTGATGACATCCGGATTACCGTCATAGCCACCGGATTTGAGCGCTCAGCGATGCCTCGCCGCATTACAACCGCCACCAACCGTTCAGCTGGAAACACACTGGACGAGCATTTTGATGGTGCCAATAATGTGAGCGTGTCAGCGAATAGTCATTCCAATGCTGAATTCAGGCCACAAAAATTTAATACCGACGATCTGGACATTCCGACATTTTTACGGAATCGCAAATAAGAGCGGCTAATATTATTATTCTCAATAATTTGAGGAAGATTGAGTGGAGTTAAGTGTGCCAATCATACTTAACTCCACCTGCACCTTTTTTTGAAAAGATAATGGATTTTTTCCAAAAAGGGGGATGATTTCTTAATTAATTTGCTGGCCTAAAACCGTGGGCGCAGTATTAATAAAGATGGACGGGTACTCATGCACCCGTCCATCTTTATTTTAAGTTATTTTATTCTTCCGCTATGATTTGATCTATCAAAGCCAACAAGTCGGCATTTTCAGGAATATCGCTCATTGAGTGTCCATAATGAACAAAACGTGCAACTCCCTTTTTGTCTACCAACACCTGGGCTGGCATCCGACCAAATTTAAACAATTTGATCTGCTGCCCATATAATTTTAATACGCTATGGGTTGGATCTGGCAAGCCAATAAAAGGCATGTCATTTTCCTGCCAGTATTTTTTAAAATCTCCGGGATCTTCGGGACCCACCACTAGGATGGTCGTTTCCCGTCGAATAAATTCGGCCTGGTCCTGGCGCAACTGCGCCATGTGCGCACGGCAAAACGGTCAGACAAAGCCGCGATTAAAAACCAGTAATACGTTTGATTTTCCGATCTGATCTGATAGGCGGACCAAATTTCCATTGTAATCAGCCAGCTCAAAATCTGGTGCCGGGGTGTTGAGAGCGATCTGAGTCATCATTTCCTTTCATTACTATAATTGTAAATTCCCAATATTCAGGGAAATTTGAGTGGTTGTAATTGTTTATTTTCTAATTTCATCCACGACTGGTTTCAATTCCAAAACGCAATAATCAACTTCTTTATTTGGCCGGGATCGGAAAAATAATTTCTTTAGTAAACCATATTTTTTATCGTAGAGTTGTTCCACTCTTTGTTCGAGGGTCTCATCATTCACAATGCTGCTTATCCCGGAAAGCCATGACCCGGTTGGTTTTCCATCTGCTTTGCTTGGAACAATATTGACTTGCTGATTATTCCGGATCCGCTTGACTTTGCCAGAGTTGGCTAAAGTTTTCACATATAGCGTTCCGCCTTCCTGCACAAACCAGACGGGTGTTTTTACACCTACCCCACTTTTACGAAATGTTTCAAGGTTTAAATATTTTTTCCTGGAAAATTGTTCAAAATTCTGCATGTCACTCACTTTTTTAGGATTATTGTTATCAAATTTATGTTACTGGTAGTTATATTTATCCATCTGGTCAACGAAGAGTCGCTAAAAAATCCAATGTAGCTGATACAACTTGATCTTGCTGCTCCAGGTGGGAAATTTCAGACGGATTATCACCCGATTGATCGCCGTACCACCCAAACTGCGCATGATTTCCACCCTTGATCATGACCCAGGTAGTATCCGCAGGCAAACGTAATCGTGAATCCTCAATTTTTTCGGGTGTTGACAAGCCATCCTTTGTACCAGATATTGATAACACTTTTATTTCTAAATCAGAAAGATCTTCATTGGAAGCCGAATAAGACGCCCACAGAATAAGACCCTCAACATCACCCGGGTGCTGGAAAATATAATGTGCCGCCATTGCCCCACCCAGTGAATGCCCACCGATAGCCCAGTGTTTTATTTCCGGGTAAGATGCAATCACTTTCAAGGCAGCATCTGGATTTAAGACTGCCAGGTTGAGTGGCATGGGAACGATCACCACCCGATACCCCTTTGCTGCGATCTCTTTCGCAATCGGCGCATAAGCGCGGAAATCAACGTGCCCGCCCGGATAAATTATGAAGCCGGTCTCTATCTCCCCATCAGTTGGTTTAAACACCAACCATTCACCTGATTGAACCGAAACCTGATCATCAGATCGTACTGCATCCAATGCCTCAGTCACGGGTTTTGAAGGTGTCAATCCCCACACTGAAAAGCCGATCCCCAGGATGATGACCAGACCAAATCCCCAAAGAATAATCTTGACTAATCTACGCATTATTCTCATCCAGTGCAATACTCATTTCTGACGGATCCACCTTAATGATGCGCCGGTAAGCAAGCCATAGGGCATAGCTCATTATCAATGCGCTGAATATTCCTGGTGCCCAGGTTCCTAATTGTTGGAGTAAAAAGCCTCCGATCGTAGGCGAGATCACCCTGGTAACACTTTCAAGGGAAGCTGATATCCCCAACATGCCGCCAATTTCATCAACAGCAACAGCTTTGCTGATGGAGCTATTGATGACTGTATTGAGCACCCCGCCCGCCAACGCCAGGGGAAGCATCACGATCAATAGTACGCCCAGGTTCGGTGTAAATGCCCATCCCAATAAACCCAGCGTCATCAACCATAAACCTGTAATGATCAATTGGTTTTCTGTGTACTTCTTGGTTAGTATACCAACACCAACTCCTTGCACCAGAACAGACAAAACACCCACATAAGCCAGGATATACCCGACAACCTGGGGGGTCAAATCCAATTTATATTGAGCATACAAGGCGAAAATGGTCTGAAATGTAGCAAAGGCCATCCCAAAGAAAAACCTGACTATGAGCAAAGGGCCAACAATGGGTCGTTTAAGTGCCTGTTTCAAGGCTTCCAGTGAAAAACCGGGCTGCTTTGATTGCTTTGCCCCTTCCTGACGAGTCTTTGTCAATGACTCGGGCAGCCAGAAATAAATGGAAATTACATTCAAGAAGGCCAGACCTGCAGCAGCAAAAGCAGGGGTACTATAACCCCAGGTGCTTAAAAAGCCTCCTACAGCGGGACCGATGATGAACCCAAGCCCAAAAGCAGCTCCGATCAAACCCAACCCTTTGGCCCGGTTTTTTGCATCGGTCACATCGCTGATATAGGCCTGGGCTACCGAGATATTGCCTCCGGTCAACCCATCCAGGATGCGACTTAAGAACAGGACACCCAGGATGGCAATATTTGCTGAAGGCAGGGAGAACCAGGTTGCGATCCCGCTGCCAATTGGGTCTGCGAATCCCAGCAACAAAAAACCCAGCATTGTCCCTATCACGCTGACAAGCAGGACCGGGCGGCGTCCCAACTTATCGGATAAACGACCCAGCAACGGCGCACCAAAAAGAGATGCAGCTGCATAGGATGCCACCAGGAAACCCACCAGTGTAGCAGAGGCTCCATAGGTCTCAGCATAATAGGGCAACAATGGTAGGATCAAACCAAAGCCGAGCAGATCTACGAAGACGACAATAAAAATTGGTACTAAGGGCTTATTTTTCATACAACTATTTTATCCTTATTCTAAAGACTCAAAGGCTGATGGTATCGCTATGATCTTCAATTCAATGGGTTCCTTGGATGGTGAAAATAATTTCTTGACAAGGCCAACCAACATACCCAAACGGGACATGTTTCGAACATAAAGGCCAGTTTTACCATCTGTCGCATGGGATGCCAACCAGAGAGCTTTTTTTGCTCCCTTGATCGGTGGCGATGCAAAGGTTTTGATCAAGAATGGCATTACTTTTAATTTATCCTGCATTCCCTCAATTGTTTCAACTATGCGCAAGAAATCTGTATCCATTAAACCGGGGTTATATGCAAACACACCTACTCCCGAATCCTTATACTCTTTTGCCAGGGCAAGCGTGAAACTTTTGATCCAAATTTTGGATGAAGCGTATGCATTCTGCATCGGTACAGGACCATCATCGCCTCGCCCAAGAATATTGATCAGTTTCCCTTGCTTATTTGGCACGAAATGGCGTAAAGCTGTTAGAGACCCGTTATAAACACCAACGACATTTGTCTGAAGAACTGCCATGAATTTATCAACTGGCAAGTCAAAGGAACGCCCATAGGGTCCGGAGATACCGGCGTTATTCACCCAAATATCAATTCCCTTATAACTTTGAATAGCATAACGGGCTAATGCTTCCACCTGCTTGAGATCCTGGACATCACACATATAACCTGTAGCTAAAAATCCTGCAGATGTTAATTCTGCTGCAATTTTTTCAACAGCAGACAAATTTCTGGCAGCAAGGATCACAGTCGCTCCCTCAGATGCATAAAGCCTCGCCAGGCTTTCTCCCAATCCCTGACTGGCACCGGTGATGACCGCAACTTTTCCTGTCAGAATTCTTTCTGTTTTATCCATCCAATCCTCCATCCGACCCTTTTTTATATCAACAAGATTCAAAGATCATTATATATATCTTCAGATTATTTATCTTTCACATTCTCTGGCAAGAGATTGTTTTTTTTATTTCGGTCCGCCACCCATAATCCCAGCGAAATCAATCCGGCCATAATGAACACAGCCAGATATTCAATTAAAGGAATACGAATAATTTCATTCGCCTGGATCCACCCACGGCTGGAATATACAAACAAGACTGCAGCTATATAGAGACCACCAATAATTCCTCTAATCCATTTGGACCATCCCAATCCATGCATCTGGGTGACGATAAATATTCCAGCAAACCCAAATGCAAACATCGGCCACAAACCTGCCCCTTGAAAAATTGCTACCAAAGTGCCGTGTATACCTACAATGACTTCCTGGGTGAGTTTCCACCATTTATTCAGATGGACCCTTGTAAAGAACAAGCTTCCTTGAAGGAGAAGCAGGAACATATATAAAAATCCTGCCAGGTGACCAAACGAATTTTCCATGGGGTGATACCAAAAGGTATAAACTGTTGCCCATGCAAATAGATAACCGTGATACTTTCTGGCAAATGCTGTAATGCGCTTATTAAAAGGTATTTTCTTTTCAAAGAATAGACCGCGAGTCTTGTTTTCCATCAATAAAACCGCAACGAGCAATAAAACAACGGATGCCTGGGAACTCCAGATGGAAACATCCTGAGCAATGCCATCATACCAGAGCTGTGTCTGAACAAAATGCAGCAGGATAAAGAATGCATTCATCCCCATAGCAATCAAGTTGATCGGGTGAATACCACTGGTGTATTTTTTAACACGAGTCTGGGCAATATAGATCAAGGTCCAAAACGAAATCTGATGTAGGGCATAAAAACCCCATGAGGTTAAACGCGTCCAAATAGTGGCTTCTGGTAATTTCCAGTAGTACCATGATGCTCCCGTATCTGGTAGATGCGGTACATTCGCGAGGTACCTCCCTGCCCACCAGATCAAAACGGTAAAAGCGATGCTAAAGAAAATCCCACCCCATAAAGCGATCCGGGCTGTTTTTGGGGATTCCAGCAGATTGTTCTTTTCATCATTATTCATCCAGAGACTCCTAAATACACTAATATTTATCCATATTATACAAATATCTACATATATGTCAAGGTTTTGTCAATGTTATATTGACAATTTTTATCATATTAGGTAATATATAAGAAAATTGAAATTATTTTAAATAAATGAACGGATACCTTATGAATGCAAGAAAAGTCCGCTTTACTATACTGATACCATTCTTATTTTGATAAGACCCATAATAAGGAATCAATAAATGAACAATTTAAATTGGTCAGGTTCAGATGAACCAATTTTCAATATCGGCGCTGTGGCACGTGCCACAGGAATTCCAATAACCACTTTGCACGCCTGGGAAAGAAGGTATGGTTTTCCAATTTCAATGCGTTCTCCTGGTGGACATCGCCTTTATTCCAAAGCGCTCATACAGCAGCTTCAGCTAGTAAAAAGCCGGATAGATGAGGGTATGCAAACCCGCCATGCCATAAAACTGATCCAGAACGAATTCTCTAAAGCAGTTGCTCAAAACATCCATCCACCTGATAAATTCAGTCAACAGAGTATCCCAACCATTCATATTGATCCTACGAATTTCATGAAAGCACTTTCCCGGCAGGATATCCAGAGAGCCGATCAAATTCTGGGAGAACTTCTGGCAGTTTATTCACCTGAAGAGCTCACCTTGCAAGTGATCGGACCGGTATTAAATGAAATTGGTGAAAACTGGGCTGGCGATAAAACAAGTATTACTGAAGAGCACTTCATTAGTAATTACCTGCGCCATCGCTTATTGATGTGGATGAACACCGGACCTCGACCAAGTTCCAACGCACCCATTATACTGGCTTGTGCCCCGGGCGAATGGCATGAAGGCAGTCTTCTTATGCTGGGGGTATTGCTGCGCCGCCAGGGATGGCCATTGATCTACCTCGGTCAGAATGTGAATTTGAAAGACATGGCTACCTTTATACAAAATATAGCACCACTGGCTATCGTGCTGGTTGCCATGCGCTCTGAAACTGCCAAAGAAATAATGGATTGGCCGAAATGGATCCACCAGATTTCCGGAAAGCCAATAATGGCTTATGGTGGGAAAGCTTTTAATGATGATCCTTCTCTTATAAAAAAAGTCCCCGGGATATTCCTGGGATCAAGCATCCAGGATGGAGTGGACAAACTCAATTCCCTAATATCAGTTTATTAATCCAAGTCTCCCGGTTTAATAAAGATGGCTTATCCACGATCAGCGACAGTTTAGGATTTCATCACTTCCCTGCTTACCTTTCCTGACCAACATTTAGATCTACATAAAATTGTCTGGAAAGATGCTGTTTTGGGTGATGTTCTTCTCTATTTCAATAAGAAAATGGCATCAAATAATTGATTACTTCTTGGTCAAATTTAAAGAAACCTATATTTTCAGGTTGCATTATCTAGCTTATGGACTTAGGTATTTTCAGCAGGTAGCATAAATATTCCGATCAACCCCAATAGTGAAATAAATGCACTCCACCAAAAAGCGGTATGCAAGCCAATGGCATCTCCCGCCATGCCCACCAATACCATCACCAGTGAGCGCAGCAGAAAGTTCATCGAAATATAGAGCCCGTTGCTAACAGCGCGATTCTCCGGGAAATTATCCTGGATCAAAGCCAGAAAAACCGGACCAGAGGCGATGCTGACAAACCCGTAAGCCAACAGCACCGGTACCAGCAACCACCCGGAAACATTCAGAAAAGCGATCATCAAGAGCGGTGCCAGGAGGGTAATGCCCAACAAAAGCGGTTTGCGCCCCAATTTATCACTGAGCGTACCGCCTGAAAGCGCTCCGGCAATTCCGGCCAACTCCAGAATCGCGAGGGAGCCTCCAGCCAGAAACAAGGTTGCTCCATTCAGGGTCATATAGGTTGGCAAATAGGTGGTCATAGAGACCGTCATGAACATCTGAAAAAAAGAGATGATCAATAACGGCAGGAACAACGTGCGCAATTTTGGAAGAATGCTCTGCATGCTGCCATTCTTGCGCCCTCTGATGGGGATGGAGCGCAAACGCCAATATAGGATGGCAGACGATGCCCAACCGATGACAACCACTCGGAACATTCCTTCCAGCGTCCAGGTAGACACAGCCCAAACGGCGACGATCGGCCCAAGCGTGCGCGCCAATTCACCGCCGGCCATGTACCAACTCATACCTTTACCGACGCGCTTTCCAGAAATTTGAGCAACCATGGCAGGGGCAGGCGCATGAAAAATCGCCGAGGCAAATCCTGCCAGGAGCAGAAGCAAGGCCAGAATTGTGTAATTTGGCGCCAATCCGATGGCGCTCATGACGGTTGCCGCCAAACCTGGGGCAATTATGACCAGGTAACGCAGATTATATGTATCCGACAGGTGACCGATAAAAGGTGTCAGGATAGCAGGAAGCTGCATGAAAGCGCCCAACCAGCCAGCTCGAGTCAGGGTCAGGGACAATTTTTCAATGATCAATGGTAGCAATGGTGCCAAAAAGGAAGAATAGACATCATGAATGAAATGCCCACTTGCGATTGTTATAACTTGCTCGGTTTGGAATTCGTCTTTATCCAAACGTGCTCCTGCAATTAAATTCTGTTCAGTCATAATTTCCCTTTTTGAAATTACCTGCATCTTTAAAATGGTGTGCAGATTATAGTCTGCACACCATAAATATTTGAATAAGTCCTGAGTTTACTACAAACAATGGAATTTTTTATCTAATAACCAAAGCAACTTGGAAAGTCTCCGCTTATCCTTCTCTTACCAACACTTCCATGATCTGGTTTGCATAAGCCTGACTGACAACATCGTTTGTGATGATGCGAATCTTATCGGCAGAAGCGATGCCCAGATCCAATTCCACAGCTCGGGCGATCTGTTCCTGTCCAAAAATGCTGCCGCGGGCAGCTTCTCCACTCATACCAAGCAGGCGCAAGGCAGCCAACCCAACGACATCAATGGCAATGCGGTCTGTGCCAGTCATGACCATGTCCCCTGCCACCTTTGTGCCGATATCCGGACCCTGATCAATAAAGGCTTCGACTCCATCCAACACGATAAGCGCCGGAAAATAAGCCTGGTTGGCTTCTGCGATCATTAATCTCTGGTATTTGGAATTGTGCAGTTCTGTCATATAGTTATAGCCACCCGTGCCGCGATATTTCCCCACCATGCCGATGGTATTCTTGAGTGAGATGGTGAAGTGACCACCATAACGGTGCGGTTTCAAGCAGCAGGTTTGCACCACGGCACCAGCATCCAATGCAGGACGGGCAAAGGGGAAGCCATTTTGCCAGTGACTCCCGGGGAGATCGATCAACTCCCAATCGGATTCGTTGACAAGATCCTCAAATGAAAGTGTCTCAAAACCCAATTGGCTGGCCAGGTCGAAAATACCCAAAGTCTGCATGACATCACGCGAGTGCCCCATCCCGCTGCGATCCGCAAGGGTTATTTTAGTCGCACCCATGCCTTGCAGACTGGTCACGATCGATTTAATGGTGAGTGGATGGGATGAAGCGGGAGCCGGATCGGCGCTGTTAAAATTCGGTTTCAAAAGCACAGACTTACCCTGGATCGGGTTGATCCCCAGCAATTCAAGCACCTGGCGCACACCTGCCTCACGGTCGCTGGTTTTCACAAATGCAATTGATGTGATACTCGCATCCTTGACTTGAGCAGGTGAACTGGTATTTTCAACAGGTTCAGGCGTAAGACTGGCTGATTCGAATTGACCTGGAGTATTTGTCAAATCAACTGTTTGTGTTGGTTGGGCTTTCTCAAAATACTGGCAGGCTTTCAGAAATGGCGTTACCACCAAGGCTCCGCTGACAGCCATCAGCAGCTTGAGAAATTCCCTGCGGTTGAATGATTGGACCTTTTGCCTTTCTGACGCCATGGACCTGCCTTTGTGAGGCTACTCTAATCCTGGTATTCCAATTCAAATTCACCGATATGGACAGTATCGCCTTCCTGGGCACCAGCCTTTAGCAGGGCTTCATCGACCCCCAGTGTTTCCATAATTCTCTGAAAGCGCCGGACAGCGCCATCATGTTCCCAGTAAGTCATGGCTGAGGCACGTTCAATGCCTGCTCCAACGATCCGCCAGCTTCCGTCCATTTCGCGTATGATCTTATAATCGCGCGGATCATCGGGCTGCCGGTAAACGCGCAGCGGGGCGATCTCTTGCGGTGCAGGTGCTTCATTCAATTTTTGAACAGCTGCCAGAAGCAATTTATGCACATCTGTGCGTGCCAGGGCTGAAATCGCTAAGATATTCACCCCCACCTTCTTAAACTGTTTCTTGATCACGGGCAAGCGTTCCAGCACTTCGGCCTGGTCCAACTTGTTTATCGCCACAACTTGAAGTTTATCTCCCAGATCCGGGTCAAAAATAGACAACTCGGCATTGATCTGGTTGTAATCTGCGAAAGGGTCTTCAGCGAGCCCGTCCAGGAGATGGATCAGGACGCGCGTGCGTTGAACATGGCGCAGAAAATCATGCCCGAGACCGATGCCCTGGGCTGCGCCTTCGATCAACCCGGGGATATCTGCCAGGACGACACTGGTATCCTCATCTACTGCAGCCACACCCAGGTTTGGTTCCAGGGTGGTGAAGGGATATGGAGCGATCTTCGGGGTAGCGTTGGTCAAGGCGGTCAGCAAAGTGGATTTTCCGGCATTCGGTACCCCCACGATACCAATGTCAGCGATCAACTTCAGTTCCAGTTGGAGGCGTTTTTCCTCACCCGGTTCGCCTTTCTCGGCAGCGCGCGGTGCCTGATTGGTGGAGCTCTTAAAGTGAACATTGCCGCGTCCACCACGTCCGCCTTTGCACACAACCAACTGCTGTTCAGGTTCCTTCAGATCACCGAGAATCTCGCCAGTATCCTTATCGATAACGACCGTACCCGGGGGTACATAAACGATCAGGTCATCAGCGCCACGCCCGTACATTTTCTGTTTTGCACCCGCTTTGCCATCATTGGCAACATAACGGGTGGTATGCCGAAAACTATAGAGCGTGTTGAGGGTGGACCTGACTTCCAGGATGACATCCCCACCCCGACCGCCATCTCCACCATCCGGGCCACCACGAGGTACGTATTTTTCCCGGCGAAAATGGACTGCGCCATTGCCTCCGTTCCCCGAACAAACAAGAATTTCTGCTTTATCTATGAACATACTTACATCCAGTAAAAGGTCGGGAACTTTTAAGATGTTCCCGACCTCTCAATTACATTTATTTTTTGGTTCCGAATTTTTCTTTTAAAATGTCTTCAAGGGTTGGCTGGCCTATCTCTTGTAATTCATAGCGAACCCGCTGGTAAGGTTTATTGATCTTGAGCACCCGTGTCAGATCGATGGGTGTTCCTATGATAACCATATCCACATCGGATTTGGCAATGGTGGCTTCCAGATCACGTGTCTGACCCTCACCATATCCCATGGCTGGTAGGATCGGACCAGTCTTAGGGTACTTTAAGAAGGTGGCAGCAATAGACCCGACTGCAAAGGGTCGCGGATCTACGATCTCAGCAGCGCCAAAACGTCGGGCGGCCACATAACCAGCCCCATAGGCCATCTCCCCGTGTGTAAGAGTGGGGCCATCTTCGATGACCAGGACTCTCTTGCCTTTAATGGCAGCAGGGTCGTCAACGAACAATGGAGATGCGGCTTCGATGACGACTGCATCGGGATTTAACTTGCGAAGATTATCTCGCACTGCAATGACTGCATCTGCGTTGGCAGTATCCACTTTGTTGATGACAAAAACGTCCGCGTCACGCGTATTGGTCTCACCCGGGTAATAGCTGCTCTCATGGCCGGGGCGATGCGGGTCTGCCACAACGATCTTAAGGTCGGATACATAGAAGGAGAAATCGTTATTGCCACCATCCCAAAGGATGATATCGACTTCTTTTTCTGCCTGGCGCAAGATGGCTTCATAATCCACACCAGCGAAGACCAGCACACCATTATCAAGATGCGGTTCGTATTCTTCACGCTCTTCAATGGTACATTCATGCTTGACCAGGTCGCTGTAATCAGCATAACGCTGGACAGTCTGCTTAACCAGGTCACCATACGGCATGGGGTGACGGATGGCAGCCACTTTATAGCCCATTTGGCGCAGCAGAAGGGAAACCCGGCGGGTGGTCTGGCTTTTACCCGCCCCGGTGCGTACGGCACAGATCGAGACCACCGGTTTGGTGGATTTGATCTGGGTGGATTTTTCACCCATCAGGCGAAAATCCGGGCCAAGTGCATTGACCAGGGAGGCTTTGTGCATGACCACTTCATGGGGTATATCTGAATAAGCAAAGACAACCTCATCCACTTTCAAATCCTTGATAAGTTGGGGCAGCTCCTCTTCAGCATGGATCGGAATACCTTTCGGGTATAGGTCGCCAGCCAATTGTGCGGGATAGGTTCGGCCTTCGATATCAGGGATCTGTGTAGCAGTGAACGCCACAACTTCATAATCCTTGTTGCCTCGGAAGTATGTGTTAAAGTTGTGGAAATCGCGCCCAGCGGCGCCCATAATGATCGTACGTTTTGGGGACATTCAAGTTTCTCCTTAAGAGTTGAGGGTCGCAGCAATTGCTACGTCACATCGCTTCTGGGGCTGTGATGCCCAATAA
>BS_KBA_SWE02_21mDRAFT_10000537_pt1 | contig 14386 bp, 12 predicted proteins | sample BalSeasSWE02_21m_FD_9196 | JGI IMG/M metagenome (IMG submission 9196)
CTTTCCGCAACGCTTAATGTTATAACAAAAAATAATATCAGTTATGATCAGATTGAAACTGTTACTTTAACAACGCTTGCTCAAGCTTATGATATTCTTTTCGATCCTCACAAGTATCGTCCTGAATCAAGAGAAACTGCAGATCACTCTCTTCCTTACTGTATCGCTGCAGCTTTAGTTGATCATAAAGTTACTACACAATCTTTTTCTGATGAAAAACTGAAAGATCCAAGAATCTGGGAAGTTATAGATAGAATAAAAGGCGAACCTTCCAAAGAATTTGAGATGATGTTTCCAGCTAAACAACCAAGCAAAGTTGTTGTAAGAACAAAAGATGGTAGAGAATTTTCTGAATACTTAGAATATCCAAAAGGCGATCCACGTGAACCAATGACAATGGAAGATCTTGATAATAAGTTTGAGGCACTTTCATCTCAAATACTTGTTACAGGCAGAAGGAAAGAAATTAAAGAAGCTATTTTCAATGCAGAATTAATGACTGCCAAAGAGTTTATGAAAAAAATGATTATTTAATAAATGGAATGTCATTGCTTCACTTAGTTTGAAATGACAAATCAATAAAGGGCATTAATGAAACAAATAATTAAAAAAAGTTCAGCAGGTAAACGCGGAGAATCAGTTAGGTCTGATTGTTATTTCGAAATTGAGATAATAAATTCTGGTGGAATTAAAATCAATTTGAAGAGTAAAGTTGAAACAATGTATGGAGAATCAATCAAACAAATGATTCTTGATATGTCGAAATTCTTTGGATTGAAGGATGTAAAAATACTTTGTGAAGATAATGGAGCTCTTCCATTTGTTCTTGCTGCAAGATTTGAACTTGCTGTCAAAAGATTATTCCCTGATGTTAAAAAAGAATACCTACTCCCCTTTCACGAAAAGAATTTATATTCAACAAAAAAAGATCAATTAAGAAGAAGCAGACTTTATCTTCCAGGAAATGAACCGAAATTTTTTGTTAATGCTGGACTTCACTCTCCTGATGGAATTATTCTTGATCTTGAAGACAGTGTCGCACCATCAGAAAAAGATGCTGCACAGTTACTAGTTCGCAATGCCTTACGCTCAGTTGATTTTTATGGCGCTGAACGAATGGTTCGAATCAACCAACTTCCAAAAGGGTTGGATGACTTAAAATATATTGTTCCAAATAATTTAAATGTAATTTTAATACCTAAATGTGAATCTGCTGAACAGATTCATCAGCTTGAAAAAGAAGTAGAAAAAATTAAAAAACTTCACAAAGTTCAAAATGAAGTTTTTTTCATGCCAATAATTGAAAGTGCTTTGGGAGTAATCAAAGCATTTGAAATTGCATCAGCCTCAAAAAGCAACTGTGCACTTGCAATTGGACTTGAAGATTACACTGCAGATATCGGCACTCAACGCACAAACGAAGGACGCGAAAGTATTTTTGCAATACAAATGCTGGTTAACGCAGCAAAGGCTGCTGGAATTCAAGCTATAGACACTGTCTTTTCTGATGTTGCAGATATGGATGCGCTAAGACAAAGTGTTATTGAGGCAAAATCTCTTGGATTTGAAGGCAAAGGATGTATTCATCCACGACAAATAAAAGTTGTTCACGAAGCGTTTGCACCAACTACTGAAGAAATTGAAAAAGCTAAAAAGATTGTCATAGCTTTTGAAGAAGCAGAAAAGAAAGGTTTAGGTGTTGTCTCTCTAGGAAGTAAGATGATTGATCCACCGGTCGTTAAACGTGCAATAAGAACAATTGATTTAGCAATTACAAATAAGATTATTTACAAAAATTGGAAGAAAGAATAATAGTACACTGATAGGACTTATTAATTATGATTTTTAAAGATTATAATAAATCATAACCATCATAATAATCAGTGTTCCATTTTTAAGATTAAGGAAATAGATATGAAACTTGTAAAAAATGCAGCAGGAAGATTTGTTCCAACAGAAGTAAACGGAGAAACACAAATTCCATTTAAAGGTGTTGATAAATACAAACCAACCGGAGTAAAAGCAAAGTCACCAATTCGTTCTTGTATGGATTATCCATCTGATGGAAATAAAGTTGTTAATGATTTAATGAACGCATTAAAAAAAGCAGGACTTAAAGATGGAATGACAATTTCAACTCATCATCATCTTCGCAATGGTGATGCTGTAACAAACATGTTGTTTGATACAATTAAAGAAATGGGTATAAAAAACATTCGATGGTTTCCATCAGCTTCATTTCCGGTTCACTCCCATTTAATAAAATATTTAGAAGATGGAACAATCCATCACATTGAAGGAAGTATGAATGGACCGCTTGGTAAATTTACAAGTGAAGGTAAGATGCGCGGTGTTGGGGTTCTTCGTTCTCACGGTGGAAGATATCAATCACTGCAAGATGGTGAGGTTCATGTTGATATTGCAGTAATACTTGCACCAACTGCTGATCCTTTTGGTAATGCAACTGGTGATAGAGGAAAATCTGCATGTGGATTAATAGGTTTTGCGCTTGGCGATTCTGAGTATGCAGATAGAGTTATTATAGTTACAGATAACCTTGTTCCCTTTCCTTGCATTCCATGGCAGATTCAAGGAAACAATGTTGATTACGTTGTTGAAGTAGAATCACTTGGTGATCCAAAAAAAATTGTATCTGGAACAACTGAGGTAACAAAATCTCCAGATCGTTTATTGATTGCAGAATACGTTGCAGATTTTATTGAAGATGCAGGTATTATGAAAGATGGATTTTCATTGCAAGCCGGTGCAGGTGGAACTAATCTTGCTTTTGTTCTTTTCCTAAAAGTAAAAATGAAAGCAAAAGGTGTTAAAGCAAGATTTATGCGCGGAGGAAGTACAAAATATTTAGTGGAGATGCTTGAAGAAGGTTTGACTGATTACATTCTTGATGGACAAACTTTTGATCTTGAAGGAGTTAGAAGTATGCGTGAAAATGCAAACCACGTTAACACCTCTCCATTTACAAGTTACAATTTTCACGGAAAGGGAAACTTTGCATCAATTATTGATACTGCTGTTCTTGGTGCAACTGAAGTTGATGTGAAATTTAATGCAAACGTTGTTACCCATTCAGATGGATATTTACTACACGGTATTGGCGGCTGGCAGAATTGTTTATATTCAAAATGTACTATTCTTGCTATTCCATCTTTCAGAGATCGCATTCCAGTTATTGTTGATAACGTAACAACTTTATGCGGACCCGGTGAATTGATAGATGTTATCATTACAGAAAGAGGAATTGCGATCAATCCACTTCGCAAAGATTTGTTAAAAGCGGTTAAAGATTCTGGACTGCCGATAAAAGATATCAGACAAATAAAAAAAGAGGTTGATGAAATTTGTGGCGGCGCTCCGGCAAAACCAAAATTAAACAAAGAAAAAGTTGTTGCAATAGTTAAATGGGTTGATGGAACTGTACTTGATTCAGTTTTTCAAGTAGAAAAATAAACACAATAGCACACAGATAACACGGATTGAACGGATTTTCACTGAAAAGAAATTTATGAAAAATAAAATAGCACCTAATTCTCCAACAATAGGAATTGCATTTGGTGCGGGTGGCGCTCGTGGCATTGCTCATCTCTTAATGATTGAAGCACTTGATGAACTTGGGGTTAAACCTTCTATTATAGCCGGTTCGAGCATTGGTGCTGTAGTTGGTGCATTTTATGCAGCTGGTTTTACCAGCAAAGAAATGAAAGAAATTCTAAATCAGCTTATCAATCCTAAAAGTGATTCAGTTTTTGATTTTCTTTTAAAATCAGATATTGTAAAACTCTTTACCATGTTTGATCCACAGTTTATAAAATCTGGGTTCATAAAGGGTGAGAAATTTCAGAAGTATATGGAATCCCATCTTAAAGTATCAAGATTTGAAGAATTAAAAATTCCACTTAAAATTGTTGCAACGGATTACTGGCAAAAAGAAGCAGTAGTTTTTGAAAAAGGTGATCTAATAGCCCCAATTAAAGCTAGTTATTCTCTACCAGGATTGTTTACACCCGTAAAAATAAAAGACAGAATATTAATTGATGGTGGAGCTGTTAATCCTCTTCCATTTGATTTAATAATGGATAAATGTGATATAACAATTGCCATAGATGTTACAGCATTTAAAGCACAGAATGAAAGTGAAATTCCTCCAACTTTTGATTCCGTTTTCACGACTTATCAAACAATGCAGAACTCAATCATTAAAGAAAGATTAAAGTTTTTGCGGCCAGATATTTACATTAGACCAGAAATTTTTGATGTGAGAGTTTTTGATTTTGTGAAAGCTGATTTAATCTTTAAACAAGCTGAATCAGCCAAAGATGAATTGAAAAGACAGTTAGATAAATTAATTACTAACTCAGTTTCTTTATGAAACTGGATTAATGTTACTAATTTTTGATCTACCCTGCTCTTAGTGCGTCAACAATATTTAATCTTGCGGCACGAACTGACGGTAAAAATCCACCCAATACTCCCATTGCTACTGCAAAGATTAATGATGAAATAATAATTGATGGAGAAAGAGAAAATGAGAATGCAAGCTCTGCAAAGGAATTCCAGTTTAAAGTTGAAATTGTAAAAAATTGAAGAAACGATGCGATAAAAAGTCCAACAATTCCGCCAACAACTGAAGTTAACAGTGCTTCAAATAAAAATGCCGCTAAAATACTTCGTCTGCTAAAACCAAGCGAACGCATAGTACCAATTTCAATCGTTCTATTAGCAACTGCAGAATACATCGTAATCATCGCACCAATAGTAGCACCGAAACTAAAAATTATAGTAATAAAAATTCCTAAGACCCTTATAAATCCGGCCAGATATTCTGATTGTTCTTCAAAATATTTCTGTTCAATCTTTGGCTCAAATGCAAGTAATCTCTTGTCAGTTTCAAATGATCTTTTAAACTCTTCGTAATTTGCTATATTGTCTAATTTTAATGTTAGAGTGGAGATGCTCGATCCCCTATTAAAAGCACTTAACAATTGCTGAGCATCGCCCCACATTTCAGATTCAAAACCGCTGCCGTCAGCTTCAAATAGACCAACTATTTCCCATTGATCGCCGGCAAATTTAACTTTACTTCCAATCTGCGCACCTTGAAATTTATTATTAATTGATTCTCCAACAATTAATTCTCTTAGTGATGGGTTAAATAATCTTCCTCCTATCAGTTTGATTTGTGATCTTAATTGATAAACTGTTTGTGATACACCCCGAACAGTAACATTACTCATTCCACCGCCCTTAATTCCAAGATTAATAATCACTACAGGTTCAGCAGAAATCATTAAGTTGCCTTCACTATTTTTTGCGATGTGAGAAAGTGTACGAATGATATTTTGAGTGTCTCCATCCATTATACTACTGATTTCTCCTTGAGAAGATTTACGAAGTATTTTTATATTATCGGCGGAGCCAGTTGATACTAATGTTTTTTCAACACCATACGCCATCATTAAAGCAGCAGCAAAAACAAAGACAACCATTGCAATACCGGAAACTGTTATTATTGCAGTGAGTTTTCTTGCTTTAAAATTTCTAAAAGTATATTTAAATGGAATTTTCATAACAAACCTTTTGTATTATCCTACAAATCTAAAACCGTCAACAATTTTTGTTTTAAGTGCTCGCTGAATTGGGAAGATTGAAGCAAGTACTCCAATTATTATGGCCGCACTCATTGCAAGTATTATTGTAATTGGTTCGATAAAGAAGAATGGAAAAAATCCTTTTGGAATCGCTTGCTCAAATCCAGCAACAATTGGATATGTTAACGCTACACCAATTCCACCACCAATCAAAGCTATCAGCATAGATTCCCCTAATATTAAACCAACAAGATGAAAAGCGGAGAAACCTAAAGTTTTTAATACAGCATATTCTCGAGTTCTTTCTCTTGCAGCCATTATCATTGTATTTGCAAGCACTAACATTATAACTCCTATTATCACAAATGACATAAAATTCATAGCTGTTATAATTGCACCGGATGCAGATACAAAACCTTGTGTAAATGCTTTTTCAGTTTCAGTTTTAGTTTCAGCTGCAGAGTTTTTAAAGATCGCATCAATTTGATCAGATATTTCTGCAGATTTATTCGGATCATTTATTAACACAATGTACCATCCAACTTCACCAGTACGAACAGGCGACTCAACTTTCATTCTTTCATTAACATAAGCCCAATGAAACAACATTTGTGTACCATCGGTATTTTGATTCTTGGGTTTATAGATACCGCGCACAATAAATTCCCATCTTCCGGGAAAAATATCGCCCTCCAATACCATTTGATCACCGACTTTGATATTATATTCTTTGGCAATACTTTCTCCGACTACGCAAGAACTTCTTTCTTTTTTAAAATTGGCAAGTTCTTCATCAGAAATTAAAAACTCTTGCATAACATCAAAAATGGTTTCCGGATCAACTGCCAACCGTGCAAAGAAATTATTTTTATCTTTATAAATACCACCAAACCAATTTGCAAAACTGACAGTCTGAACACCCTCTACATCTTTAATTTTATCTCTGTAGGCATAAGGTAAAGGAAATAGAAATGAAACAGCCTGACGCGTAATTAAACGATTTGCTGAAGCAGCATCAACACTTGAATCCCAAACAGTAACGACCGTTCGGAGTAATCCAAATGCAACAACAGCAAAAAGGTTCTAAGTTTGTGTCTAAGTGCATTTTTGAAAATGAGTTTTAATATTTTCATCTTATGCTCCTACCAAATCGCCTTTTTCAAGCTGCTTTATAATTCTGGCTCGTTCTGCTGCGTGTGGATCGTGAGTTACCATAATAATCGTTTTCTGAAATTCTTTATTAAGTCTTTCCATCAAAGTAAGAATTTCTTCTGCAGAAATTCTGTCAAGATCTCCGGTTGGTTCATCTGCAACAATTAAAACAGGATCTGTAACAATCGCTCTTGCGATAGCAACTCTTTGCTCCTGCCCACCAGATAGCTGCTTAGGTGAGTGATGCATTCTATCACCCAGCCCAACAAGATTTAAAGATGTTTCAACTTGTTTTTTTCTTTGGGTCTTTGAAAGTTTAGTGAGTAATAAAGGCAACTCAACATTTTCAAACGCTGTTAAAACTGGAATTAAATTATAAAACTGAAAAATAAACCCGACATTGTTCGCACGCCATTTTGCAAGCGCAGATTCACCTAATGTTGAAATGTTAGTTCCATCAATAACAATATTTCCGTTACTTGGTTTATCAATTCCAGCAATAAGATTTAATAATGTTGTTTTACCTGAGCCTGATGGACCCATCAATGCAAGAAATTCACCTAGCTCAACATTTATAGAAATATTATTTAATACCGGAATTTCAATACTATTACGCCAGTAAGATTTAGAAACGTTTTGAACGTTAATCAATGTTGCCATTTATTCTCCAAATTAATTCTAATTTTATCGCTATTGCGAATCCCGAAGGGATGAAGCAATCTACTAAATAGAAGATTATTCCCTTCGATAATTTATACTTTACTACTCCGCTAATGTTACTTCAACACCATCTTTAATTTTATCGTTCAATTTGTCGATAATTTTTTGTCCTGATCGCAAACCAGCAATAACTTCTACGTACGATCCCAATATTTGACCAGTAGTAATTTCATTTTTAACTGCTTTATCATTTAAGATAGTAAAAACATAATTCTTTTCTCCATCGATTCTGATAGCAGATGATGGAATTACTAAAATTGGTTTCTGGTTTGTGATTGATGTATCAACAGGTTCAGTAAAGAAAGAAACCTTTGCGCTCATTTCAGGAAGTACTCTTGTGTCATAATTTTTAAATCCAACCTTAACAAGCACAGTTGCTTTTGATCTATCGGCAGTTGGGACAATCTTAAAAACATAGGCCGAATAACTTTTTTCTGGATAAGCATCTAAAATTATTTCGCAATCCTGATTAACCTGAATTTTTTCAATATTTGATTCTGAAACATCTGCTTCAACAAGCAGAGACTTCATATCCGCAATTGTAACTACAGCAGTTTTAGAAGTGGTGCTTCCACCAAATGGTGCAACAATTTCTCCAACTTCAGCATTCTTTGTTAAAACGGTTCCATCAAATGGAGCACGAATTAGTGTGTTCTCCATAGCCACTTCATATTGCTTAATTCTTGCATTAGCAATTTCTATCGATGCAAGTAATCTATTGTAATTTGATTCTGCTTGATCAAAAGTCTGTTGAGAACTTAATCCTTTTTTGAATAATTCCGTTTCACGGTTGTAAGTGTTCTCTGCACTATTCATATCTGCTTCATATAGCCGAAGATTTGCCTTTGCTTCTTCAAGCAGTGGAAGAATATCTGTATTTTCTAATTTTCCGATGATCTGGTTCTTAAAGACTTTATCACCTTCTACAACTCCCAGAAATATTAATCTGCCGGTTCCCTTAGATGCAATTGCGGCTTTTCTTTGAGCAACAACATAACCGCTTGCTTGGAGTGAAGCGGTGGCTTGTCCTGGTTTTTGCAGAACCGCAGTTGTCAAATAAACTTTGATGGAATTTCCAAACAAAGTTGTAAAAACAAAGTATCCAACAATAAATAAAAGGATGATTCCTATTAGGATAATAATGTTTTTTTTGCTTGGATTAATTTCTTCTTTACTAAATCTATCAATTTTTAATGACGATAAGTCTGCGTTTTTTGTTTCCATCTAAATAGTCTTGTTTTTGATTGTTCTAAAATAGATAAACGATATTTGGAGCGCAAAAGTTCAGTGATAAATGGCACTATTAAGTTTTGAATGAAATAGAAAAAAAGGGAACATAAAAATTCCCTTTTCATAAAAAATATTTAATAATTTCTATCGTTCAATATCAATATCTAACCACTTTTCTAACCTTGAATAGATCATTTCCCTATCGCTCTTTGAAAATCCTTTAATCCGTGATCTATGCGATCCGTTTGGTAAAACCATCTTCAGTGAATTAGTTTTTCCTGTCAGACAAACTCCTGGCGAAGTCCATGGATCATTTCCACCATAAATAAAAATAAAATTTTTTGCTTCGTTAGAGGCCCAATAATTAATATCCTTTAACAGTCGTGGATCGTAAGTAGGATTAGAATCCTTTGGAATAAAAAATAGAGTTTGACCATCGGCATATTTAATATATTCTTTAAATGGCCGGATATCGTATGCATAATATCCAAATTCTATGTAACACTGATAATAAAATGGATAGCCTTCAGTAATACTAGCATCGCTGAAATATGCTACCCCGCCATTTCTCAATAGGTGTTCCCAAATTACCTCAAGAGAAGAACTCTCATCAGGAATTTCTGAACAGCTATCCCTTTCCCATTGCCAAAAAGCAAAAGAATATTCTAAAATTGCATACTCAAAGGCTTTTTCAGCCCCGACGATATTATATTTTATATCTTTTTCTTCAGCATTTTTTAAAAAGATAGGATAGAGTTTTTCTCTTTTTTCAAAACAGAGTTTTTGAAAGTTGTAAACTTTTTTCCTGCATTCTGGAGTTGATACAGTTTTAATCCATTCATAAACTCGCTGATCCTCTGTGGAAGAATTTAAAGGACCAACATAAGGAACAGAAACATCTACATCATTCGGGTAAAAGTATCTATGAAAAATTGCACAGGACCCACCTTTACTTATTCCTGTTGATACCCAATTCCCCTTATAGTATTGCTTAAATAACTCAATAATTTTGTGATCATCATCGGCTGCTTGTTTTATTTTAAGATACTTCCAATCAAATGGTTCGGGAACAGATTCACCAAAATAACGATGCTCAACAACAATTTGATTACATTTCAATATTCTACTTAATTCAGTTGTTTTATTATTCACAGCATAACCATCTAGCTCAATAACCATTGGTTTAGATTTATCTATGTGGGATAGGTAAAATTGCTCTTTAAATTTTGGCCCATCAGGATTATTGTGATCTATTGGTTGGGTAATCATAATTTCATAGGCTTCTGTAAAAATAGTATCAGCTATGATGGGAGTTACTTCAATCTCGGGTTGGGATTTTAACCATAAGTACAGCTCGGTTTCCTTTGTTGTGTCTATTTGTGAAATTGAATTGAATGTTGAAATAAATAAAAGGGTTAGGAGAAAAATATTTTGCTTCATATATCTTCCAATTATTATAAATAATTAAAAATTATTGTGTTCTGTTCGTTGAATAATTTCTTCTTGTAAATCCAACCCGAGATTTACAAAATAATCACTATAACCAGCAACACGTACAATAAGATCACGATAATTTTCTGGTTCCATTTGAGCTTTTCGTAAAGTATCCACATTAACCACATTAAACTGAATATGATGACCATCCATCTTAAAATATGATCGAATTAAATGTAGGATACTTTCCAGCCCTGCTTCATCTTCAAGAATTTGAGGCGTAAATTTTTGATTTAATAACGTACCACCTGTTCTCAAATGATCAATTTTAGCAGCAGATTTAAGAACAGAAGTTGGACCATTTCTGTCTGCGCCTTGCACTGGAGAAATACCCTCTGAAACAGGTTTTGCTGCAAGTCGGCCATCCGGTGTAGCGCCTATTACACTTCCGAAATACACGTGACAAGTTGTTGGAAGAAGATTAATTCTATAATGTCCACCTTTAGTGTTTGGTCTTCCATCAATTGCTGAAAAATATATTTCAAAAACTTCTTTAAGAATTTCATCAGCATATTCATCATCATTTCCATATTTTGGTGTTTCATCCCACACAGCTTTTCTAACATTATCATATCCATTAAAATTATTTTTCATTGCGTCCAAAAGTTCATTTAATGAGAATCGCTTTTTATCAAAGACATTATACTTAATTGCAGCAAGCGAATCTGTTATAGAACCCATCCCCACACCCTGAATATAGGAAGTATTATAACGTGCTCCGCCCTCATTATAATCCTTGCCTTTCTTAATACAATCATCAACCAATACCGAAAGAAATGGTGCAGGTAAATACTTTGCCCAAAGCCGTTCGATAATAAGATTACCCTTAATTTTAATATTAATAAAATGATTTAGCTGTTTCTTAAATGCATCCATTAAGCTATTATAATTATTAAAGTTAACAGCATTACCTAAATCGATACCAATCTTTTTACCAGTTCGGATATCCATACCATTATTTAGCGTTATTTCTAATACTTTAGGGATATTAAAGTATCCAGTAAGAATATAACTCTCTTTACCAAAAGCTCCAGTTTCAACGCAGCCGCTTGCTCCGCCATTCCTGGCATCAACCAGTGTTTTGCCAACACGAAGCATTTCTTGAATGATTGCATCTGTATTAAAAATTGATGGTTGCCCAAATCCAGTTTTTGTGATATTTAAAGTTCTTCTCAAAAATTGGTCTGGATTTTTTTTACTTACTTGAATCATTGAACTTGGTTGGAGTAATCGCATTTCCTGAATTACATCGAGAATAAGATAAGTTAATTCGTTCACACCATCTTCCCCATTTGGAGTTAGCCCACCAAGATTAATTAAACAGAAATCTGTATAAGTATTACTTTCCTGAGCAGTAACGCCAACCTTTGGTGGAGCTGGCTGATTATGAAATTTAACCCAAAAAGATTCCAGAAGCTCTTTAGCTTGTTCTTTATTTAATAATCCGCTTTCAATATCTCTTTTATAAAATGGATATAGATGCTGATCAAGTCTTCCAGGGTTAAACGAATCCCAAGTGTTAAGTTCAGTTATCACACCGATATGAACAAACCAGTAATATTGCAGAGCTTCCCAAAAAGTATTTGGCGCATTTTCTGGCACACGATTGCAAATTCCCGAAAGAGTTTCAAGTTCATTTTTCCTATCAAGATCTTTTTCATTAATTGCCAAATCAGCTAAATATTTTGAGTATCTTTTGGCAAACATGATTAAAGCATTAACTGCTATTTCCATAGCTTTTAATTCTTCTCTCTTTTCTAGTGCATCCATGTCGTTGTAAAAATCCTGAGCATCAAGACTATCATGAATATCTTTTCTAAAATCTTTAAATCCCTTTTTATAAATTTTATCATCAAGTACGGTATGTCCCGGAGCTCGTTGTTCCATAAACTCGGTAAAGATTCCGGCTTCGTACGCATCCTTCCACTCGTGATCCAATTCATTAAATATTCGATCTCGTAACGATCTACCTTGCCAATACGGAATGATTTCTTTTTCCTGAAATCCTTTTGTTTCTTCTTCAACTTTGAATGATATTTTTTCTCTTGTATCTAAAATTTCAAAATCTTTTAAAGAATGAGTACATATCTCAGGATAAGTTGAAGTAGCCGCTGGTTCTGGTCCTCTTTCTCCTACAATTAATTCCCCATCGTTTACACAAAGTTCTTTATGTTGCAATAAATATTGGAACGATAAAGCTCTTGCTACTGGAATTGATACTCGATCCGGTTTACCGCTTTTATAGAATTCAGTAATAAGCTTTGCTCGTTCAAGATTAATTGATGGTTTAGCATTCAATGTTTGTTGACGAAGTTTTTCTATCCTTTTGTTCATAACTATCCTTTTAAAGATACTTTTACATTAAGAGAATCAAATAATGATTTTATTTCTAGCAGTCTTTCTTCACTTTGAGTTTGGAGTTCGCCTAGCTTAGAAGGTTTATTAAATCTTTTATACTTGGATTCTGAAATTTTATTATAGGGTAGTAAATCAATCTGTTTAACATGTTTTAGTGAAGCAATAAATGAAGTGATATCTGATAGATTAATTTGAGTGTCTGTGATACCTGGAATTAAAGGAATTCTAATTGCGACTTTTTTCCCAAGATTTGTAAGTTGTTTGAGGTTATCCAGAATTAACTTATTTGAAACATCAGTATATCTTCTATGCTGATCATCATTAATAAGCTTAATGTCATATAAAAAAGTGTCGGTACTTTCATATACATATTCAAAAGCTGCAAAGGCAGCATATCCCGAGGTATCGATAGCTGTGTTCAATCCTAACGACTTACATTGCTTTAAACATTCACCGATATACTTATACTGAACAAGTGGCTCACCGCCAGAAAATGTAATCCCTCCGCATGATTCATCATAAAATATTCTGTCCTTGATTAATTCACACATCAATTCTTCAACAGTATATTGCTTACCAAAAATTGTTTCTTCTTCGCACGTGGAATTGTAACTAGTGGTAAATGATTTTACTTGAAATGTTTCAGGAAGATCACGAATACTCTCTGGGTTTTGACACCACCAACATCGCAAAGAACAGCCTTTTAGAAAAACAGTTGTTCTTATCCCCGGACCATCATGAAGTGCAAATCTTTTAATATCAAAAACAAGACCGATCAAATTATATCATTCCGTTAAATTTTATTTGATATGTTAAAATTTCAAAAAAATGGATGAACTACAATCTCAAAATGAAAATAATTAGAAGATTTATTGATTCTTTAGTTTATTTAAGCCACCACCAAATGTTGTAAACCATAGATTGCCATTTAAATCTTTAACAGGTCAAATGATATAATAATTCTTTAAATAAGAGTTAGGTTTATTGAATAAATATTTGGCTTGAATAACAAAATTGAACACAATACCTCAAAATGATTGACAAATATAGAATACATATTCCGAAACTAATACTCTAATAAATATTTTTGTCAAAGTATTTGCAAGTTTCATTTTTAACATAATTGATCGTGATATTAATTAAAGCTATGTTTGGTCCATCAGATTATATGAAAATTTTTAAATTAAATACCCTTAGAATTATGCGAAATATTCTGTTACAAAGGAGTATCCGCATAATTCTAGTTTATTCACTTCTATATCTAACTACCTTAGAAATATTTGCAGAAAATTCAATTGGCCTTAATAATTCTAAAAATGAATACCTAGTCTCTGTTAGTCAGAACAGTTTAGAATTAAATCTAACCGAACGCAATCAAAGAATTAAATCAACCGATCATAGTGGATTTAATTATGATAAAACTGCTATAACCTATGATAAATTCGACACTCAAGACACAGAATACTTTGAACATAATTTTTCTTATTCTGTGATTTATTCCCTTCTTCTATGCAATTCAAATCATTCCTTTAGAGCTCCACCAATAAACTAAATACTTAGAATTCAGTTCATAAAGACTTATTGACAATAAGCCAGTAATAAAGTTCTAACCTTTAAATAAAATCACTAGGTGATCTATGAATTTAGGTGGCTGGATATTTTTAGTGCTTGGATGGGGAATAATAATTACACTTACATCAAATTGTTTTTTCAAAGTGATAAAAGTAACAAAAAAATAATAATACAATAAAGGAATGAAATGAAAGAGATTAAAAAAAATGAGGATAAATCCTCAGCAATTAAAGATTATATACAAGGAATTT
>BS_KBA_SWE02_21mDRAFT_10000538_pt1 | contig 14367 bp, 13 predicted proteins | sample BalSeasSWE02_21m_FD_9196 | JGI IMG/M metagenome (IMG submission 9196)
TCCCACTAAAGTGATATCCCCACTATTGGCTATGGCCTCCATAATCGAGAGTTCATCTCTATAGATAACAGTCGAACCCGGACTTCCAATCTCGCCATTAATCGTATAACGTATCCCGGCCATTTTAACAGTCACAAAAATGTTGGCTTCTGCTTTAAAATAATCTTTTAACAGTCTTTTTTCTAAATCTTCCCTTACTTCTTCCAAGGTATATCCCAGTACCTGAATTTCACCTAAGCTAGGTACACGAATATTTCCATGAGGATCCACTACAAAACCATCTGTATATAATTTTTCTTCACTGGTGGCATTAAGATTTGCATCACTAATAGGATTAAAAATCCCAACAGTTTCTTGATCTAAAGCTTTTACGCGAATACTCAATAGATCATTTATCTGTAAACGATAAGGTTCTTGCATTTTGCGAATAGAAACCAAGGTATCCGTTGCATTTTCTTGCTCTTGCAAATAGGTAAGCTGCTTGGTAGAAATACATGAAGATAAACACACTATTATAAGCAAGAACACTAATAAATATGTAGATTTCATAGAAAACAAGGGGTTGTTAATGAACAAATATAAGGCAACCTGACTAATAATAAAATATATTTCATTTTATGTGGTTAAATTCTGCTTATTTTGCAAAAAAAATACGCAGCGTGAACTACCTTTCGGTTGAAAATATAGCAAAATCCTATGGGGAACGGATTTTATTCAAAAATATCTCCTTCGGAATTAACGCCGGACAAAAAATTGGTTTCATCGCTAAAAATGGAACGGGAAAAACCTCTTTGCTTAATATACTTTCTGGCGAAGATAGCCCCGATTCTGGCAATGTTGTCTTTCGCAAAAATTTAAAAGTATCTTTTTTGTCTCAAGACCCTAAGCTCGATCCGGCTTTAAGTATAGAACAGACTATCTTTTCATCCGATAATCCTATACTAAAAATTATTGAAGCCTATGAAAAGGCAATCGAGAATCCAGACGATTCAGAAAAGTATCATGCCGCCTTCGATGATATGGAAGCGCATCATGCCTGGGATTTTGAAACTCGCTACAAACAAATTTTATTCAAACTAAAGTTAGAGGATTTGTCGCAAAAGGTTTCCAATCTAAGTGGCGGACAAAAGAAACGGCTGGCTCTGGCTAATGCATTGCTTACTCAACCAGATTTATTGGTAATGGATGAACCTACCAATCACTTGGATTTAGAAATGATTGAATGGCTGGAAGCTCTCTTTGCTAAAGAAAATTTCACATTGTTCATGGTGACTCACGACCGCTACTTTCTGGAACGGGTTTGCAACGAAATGGTGGAACTAGATGAGGGTATATTATATAGCTATAAGGGTAACTATAGTTATTATTTAGAAAAAAGAGAGGCTCGAATTGAAAATGAAACTACTGAAACCGGAAAAGCAAAACAGCTTTATAAGCAGGAACTGGAATGGATGCGCCGACAGCCTAAGGCGCGTACCACTAAGAGTAAATCCCGTATTGATGATTTTCAGGAAATAAAATCAAGGGCACATCAACGGAGAAACGACCATGAAGTGCAGCTGGAACTAAATATGGAACGTCTAGGTACTAAGGTAGTCGAACTCCATAATATCTCGAAAGCCTACGGCGACAAGCAACTCTTTAAAAAATTTGAATACAATTTTATCCAAGGGGAACGCATAGGTATTATTGGTAAAAATGGTACAGGAAAATCTACTTTTCTGAATATACTAACCGGGGGAATGAAGCCCGACGCCGGGAAAGTGGTTATTGGTGATACAGTAAAATTTGGCTATTATACTCAGACAGGAATTAACATCAAAGAAGGTCAAAAAGTTATAGAAGTAATTAGAGAATTCGGGGATTATATTCCTTTAAAAAAGGGAAAACAGATTTCAGCAACCCAACTGCTGGAGCGATTCCTTTTTGACAGGAAAAAGCAATACGATTTTGTTGAAAAACTAAGTGGAGGTGAATTAAAACGATTGTATCTCTGTACCGTCCTAATACGAAATCCTAATTTTTTAATACTCGATGAGCCAACAAATGACCTCGACGTTGTTACTCTCAATGTTTTAGAAAACTTTTTGATGGATTTTCCGGGTTGTCTCATAGTTGTTTCCCACGATAGGTATTTTATGGATAAAGTTGTAGATCATTTATTCGTATTTCGTGGAGACGGGATAGTGGAAGATTTTCCTGGTAATTATTCCGATTTTAGGACTTATGANAATAGTTCTCCCAAATCAAATAAAATTGAATCAAAAGAAGANGTNAAGCCTAAAAACGACTGGAAATCGAATAATGACAAAGTAAAATTAAGTTATAACGAACAGAAGGAGTACGCTAAAATTGAGAAAGAAATTGAGAACTTGGAAAAGAATCGAGAGACTCTTCAAAATAAATTTGCTACTGAAAACTGGGATGGATTAGAAATTGACAAACAGTCGAGAAAATTACAAGAGATTATTGATGCTATCGAAACAAAGACCGAACGGTATTTCGAACTGCTNGAAAAGTTAGAGTCTGAAGGGTGAGAAGTGAGTAGTGAGTAGTGAGTAGTGAGTNGTGAGTAGTGAGTAGGCAGTAATCAGTTAACAGTAGTCAGTTAACAGTGAGGAGTTTGGAGTTTGGAATTCTAAATATAATCTCAACTCACACTTCACGATTCACAGTTCACGCTTCACGGTTTAGAGTTTAGAGTTTAGAGTTTAGAAAGTAAAAATATAAATTCGTCCTGTATGTCTTTGTAACTTTGTCACGTTAAGGCTTACAAAAAAAATGCTATACCAAATAAAGTCATATTTTAAATTTCTACTGAAATCTGGAAATCAGCATGGGGTTCACTCCCCTTTTGTGTATGATTTAATTACTAAATGTTTTTATGACAAAACAATATTTGCGGAATATTCAATCTTAAAAGCTTTCAGAAAAAAACTTAGTACGGATTCAACAATCATTGAAATTACCGACTTTGGTGAGGGCTCTCGAATATTCAATTCGAATCAAAGAAAAATTTCGTCTATTGCCAAGCATGCCGGAATAACTGAAAAAAGACAAAAACTACTTTTTCGATTGGTGCGTTTTTTTAATTTTGATTCTATGCTAGAACTAGGAACATCTTTAGGTTTAGCCACTACTGCAATGACCCTAGGAAATCCTGCTGCCAGTTTAAGCTCGGTTGAAGGATGTCCAAATACTGCTGGAAAAGCTAACTATTACTTTGACCAATTCAATCTTAAAAATATTCAAGTATACATCTCTTCGTTTGATAAATTCCTAATGAATAAGAATTCAGAAAAATGGCAACTTGTATATATAGATGGTAATCACAACAAAGAAAAAACCCTAGCTTATTTTGAAATTCTTCTCAAACAAAAAACTAATGATTCCATTTTCATTTTTGATGATATTTACTGGAGTAGAGAGATGACCGAAGCATGGCAAGCAATTTCAACACATCGCGACGTTACTGTAAGTATCGATACATTCTATTGGGGTCTAGTATTTTTCAGAAAAGAACAACCAAAAGAACATTTCTCCGTTAGATTGTAACAAGAATTGTAGCTTTGCGTCAAATAACCGAAATTTAAAACTCCATTTTTATAGAACTGCCAAACCAAATGAGTTTAGTTATAAAAATTAGAAACATCACACGAGATTTTCCACTTGGAAATGAAATTGTTAAAGTATTAAAAGGCATTGATTTGGATATTGAACGGGGAGACTATGTTGCTTTAATGGGACCTTCAGGTTCTGGTAAATCTACACTAATGAACCTCCTTGGTTGTCTGGATACAGCCACATCGGGATCATACGAACTAAATGGTGCCGATGTAAGTAATATGAGTGATGATGAATTGGCCGAAATACGTAACAAGGAAATTGGATTTGTTTTTCAGACCTTTAATTTACTTCCTCGTACCACAGCCCTAGAAAATGTAGCCTTACCAATGGTATATGCGGGAATTTCCAAGAGTGAAAGAAAGGTGCGAGCAGAGCAAGTATTAACTGAAGTTGGCCTAGCAGACCGAATGGATCATAAACCAAATCAGCTTTCTGGAGGTCAAAGACAACGAGTTGCAGTGGGAAGAGCCTTAGTAAATAAACCCTCAATAATTTTGGCAGATGAACCAACAGGAAATCTAGATTCTATTACCTCTAGAGAAATCTTAAATTTATTTGATCAAATTCATGCAAAAGGAAATACCGTTATTGTTGTAACTCATGAAGAAGAAGTGGCAGCTCACGCTCATCGTATAATTCGCTTACGCGATGGAATAGTAGAGAGTGATATTAGAATGAAGTGATATATATTCAATTATTTACCATCGTTTAAATCGTTATATAAAAATAGGCCAATTGATTTTTGATTTAAGTATTTGAGATTTGGAATTTGGCTCTGACGTCTGTATCTTCACACTGTGGAAATTAATTATTCAAATCCAATTATGCTCATTGCAGGTGGTATCCTCCTCCTTGTTTTACTTTACTTNTGGAATAAGACAAACACTAATAAACAACGTCAAAGAAGTAGGAAAACATTTCGGAATCGATATCAGGAAAAAAAGAAAGAGAAGTAATACATTTTCTGCCTTTTAATAATAAAGCGTTAGCGGTTCAAATTAAAGAAGAAAAATGAAAATATACACCAAAACTGGCGATTCAGGAACAACTGCACTTTTTGGGGGTACACGCGTAGCCAAACATTATATACGTATTGAAAGTTATGGAACGGTAGACGAATTAAACTCTCATATTGGACTTATTCGCGATCAAGAAATAGATAGTCATTCCAAAAAAGTATTGTTGGTTATCCAACATAACTTATTCACTTTAGGAGCCATTTTAGCAACAGATCCTAAAAAAGAAATACTAAAAAGTGGCAAAGACAGATTAAATATCCCTAAAATTCAAGAAGCAGATGTTTTACTATTAGAAAGTGAAATGGACCTTATGAGCGATACGCTTCCTCCTATGACGCACTTCATATTACCTGGGGGTCATACTACCGTGTCATATTGTCACATCGCCCGTTGTGTATGCAGGCGTGCCGAGCGTTTGGTGGTGTTATTAAACGAGAAAGAGCCCACAGATAAATTTGTTTTAATGTACTTAAACAGGTTATCTGATTATCTATTTGTGCTGGCACGAAAATTGACTCATGACTTGCAAGCTGAAGAAATTAAGTGGGTTCCAAAGAAGCTTTAAATTCATTTCCGATGCTAAATATAATATATTGATTTTCAGTGTATTATATACGTTCTTGAAAATATAGTAGAAATAATTACGATTTTACTTGACTTTCTAATCAAAAAAATTATTTTTGCAGAAAATTAAAACCCTTAGCTATGTATTGGACTTTAGAATTAGCATCCTATTTAAGTGATGCCCCTTGGCCAGCAACTAAAGATGAATTGATCGATTACGCGATTAGAACCGGAGCTCCACTAGAAGTAGTTGAAAACCTTCAAGCAATTGAAGATGAGGGCGATTCTTATGATTCGATTGAGGAAATCTGGCCTGATTATCCTACAGATGAGGATTATCTTTGGAATGAGGATGAATATTAAATTAAGCCTTTCTAACAGTAAAGTCTTATTAAATAATAATTAAAAAAAAAGTCTCATTAATTGAGGCTTTTTTTGTTCAATAGTAATTTAATCGCACACAGCGATTCAACCTCTAAAAAGGTTGAAAGCTCTTGGCTATTTGGTTTTTTTGCAGTTTTTTTGTACGACATTAAATATGAAGACATCAAGTCGTTGCAAGCAACGATTTATTATAAATAATATACCATGAAATTTTTAAATAATGTATTAAAAGTTTTTGTTGGAGATAAATCCAAAAAAGATTTAGGAGAACTTCAACCTTTGGTTGACGAAATAAAAATGCATGAAAATGCTCTTGAAAAATTATCTCTTGATGAACTCAGGGGTAAAACTATCAGGTTTCGTGAAATCATAAAAGAAGATCAAAAAATAGTTCAGGAACAAATTGATCGACTTCAAAAAGATGCAGATCTTATGGAAGATATCGACAAAAAAGAAGATATCTACAATCAGATTGATTTACTTAAAACTGAACGTTACGAGATTGAAAAAGAAACTTTAAATAAAATTTTACCTGAAGCATTCGCTGTAGTAAAAGAAACTGCGAAACGTTTTAGAGATAACGAGACATTAATTGTTACTGCCAACGCCTTCGATCGCGAAGTTTCTGGCAATAAGAGTTATGTAAACCTAGAAGGAGATAAAGCCGTTTGGAAAAACTCGTGGGATGCGGTAGGTAAAGATGTTGTTTGGGACATGGTGCACTATGACGTTCAGCTAGTAGGTGGTGTAGCTCTACATCAAGGAAAAGTTGCTGAGATGCATACAGGAGAAGGAAAAACTTTAGTGGCTACCCTACCAATGTACTTAAATGGTCTGGCAGGAAATGGTGTTCATTTAGTTACCGTGAACGATTATCTAGCAAAAAGGGATAGTGCCTGGATGGCCCCTATTTTTGAATTCCACGGAATTAGCATCGATTGTATTGACCACTATCAACCTAATTCAGATGCCAGAAAAAAAGCTTATAACGCAGATATAACCTACGGAACTAATAATGAGTTTGGTTTCGATTACCTAAGGGATAATATGTCCCACACTCCAGGAGATTTAGTACAGCGACCTCATCATTATGCTATTGTGGATGAGGTGGATTCTGTTTTAATAGATGATGCTAGAACTCCATTGATAATCTCGGGTGCAGTACCTCAAGGAGATAGGCACGAATTCAACGAATTGAAACCTAAAATTCAGGATATTGTAGATGTTCAGAAAAAATATTTGACTGGGGTTTTAGCAGAAGCAAAAAAATTGATTAGAGAAGGGGATACAAAAGAAGGTGGACTTCAACTACTTAGAGTGTTTAGAGGTATTCCCAAGAATAAAGCATTGATTAAATTTTTATCAGAGGAAGGTGTTAAACAAATCCTTCAGAAAACTGAAAATCATTATATGTCTGACAACAACCGCGAAATGCCAAAGGTTGATGCTGAATTGTATTATGTCATAGACGAAAAAAATAATCAGATTGAATTAACAGATAAGGGAGTCGATTACTTGTCTGGTGATGATGATCCAGATTTCTTTGTAATGCCAGAAATTGGTCTTGAAATCGCTAAAATTGAAGAAAAAGGCTTGTCTTCAGAGGAAGAAGCTAACCTTAAAGAAATACTTTTTAGAGATTATGGAATAAAGAGTGAACGAATTCACACCATGAATCAATTACTGAAAGCCTATTCTTTGTTTGAAAAAGACACTCAATATGTGGTGATGGAAAATAAGGTATTGATTGTAGATGAGCAAACGGGTAGAATAATGGATGGCCGTCGTTATAGTGATGGTTTACATCAAGCCATCGAAGCCAAAGAAAATGTAAAAATCGAAGCAGCAACGCAGACATTTGCGACAGTTACACTTCAGAATTACTTCAGAATGTATAAAAAACTCTCTGGGATGACAGGAACTGCAGTTACTGAAGCAGGAGAGCTTTGGGAAATCTACAAATTGGATGTTGTTGAAATTCCATCCAACAGGCCAATTGCTCGTGACGATAGAGAGGATAAAATTTATAAAACAAAACGTGAAAAGTATAATGCTGTAATTGATGAAGTTGTTGAACTTTCTAAAGCGGGAAGACCCGTGTTAATTGGTACGACTTCAGTAGAAATTTCTGAATTACTAAGTAGAATGTTAAGTATTCGTAACATTCAACACAATGTTTTGAATGCAAAAATGCATAAGAAAGAGGCAGATATTGTTGCTGAAGCTGGTAATGCCGGTATTGTAACTATCGCTACGAATATGGCAGGACGTGGTACGGATATTAAATTAAGTGAAGCAGTGAAAAAAGCCGGCGGACTTGCAATTGTTGGTACCGAGCGACACGATTCGAGAAGGGTTGATAGGCAATTACGTGGTCGTAGTGGACGTCAAGGTGATCCAGGAAGTTCTCAGTTTTATGTTTCCTTAGAAGATAATTTAATGCGTTTATTTGGTAGCGAGCGTATCGCCAAAATGATGGACCGCATGGGATTAAAAGAAGGAGAAGTAATTCAGCACTCCATGATTTCTAAGTCTATCGAACGGGCTCAGAAAAAAGTTGAAGAAAACAACTTTGGTATTCGTAAGCGTTTGTTGGAATATGATGATGTTATGAATGCACAGCGTGAGGTAGTTTACAAACGTCGTTACAATGCATTGTTTGGTGAGCGATTAAGAGTAGATGTTGCAAATATGATTTATGATACTACCGAACTAATTACTGATACCAACAAAGGGGCACAGGATTTTAAAAACTTTGAGTTTGAATTGATTCGTTATTTCTCTATGAGTTCGCCTATTTCCAAAGATAAATTTGGATCGATGGATGCAACTCAAATTACGGGAACAGTTTATAAAGCTGCCTATAAGCATTATCAGGAGAAGATGGATCGCAACGCAGATATGGCCTATCCTGTCATTAAAAATGTATATGAGACTCAGAAAGACAAATACAAACGCATCTTAGTACCGTTTACAGATGGCATTAAAACTTTAAATGTTTCTACGGATCTTGAAAAGGCTTATGAAACAGAAGGCAAGCAGTTGGTAAAGGATTTTGAAAAAAATATTACACTTGCTATTATTGATGATGCTTGGAAAACTCACCTAAGAAAAATGGATGAACTGAAACAATCGGTTCAATTAGCGGTTCACGAGCAAAAAGATCCTTTGTTAATCTATAAGTTTGAAGCATTTGAACTTTTCAAAGGGATGATAGAAAAAGTGAATAAAGAGGTAATTTCATTCTTGTTTAAAGGAGAATTGCCGCAAGAAACTCAACAGCAGATTCAAGAAGCTCGAGCATCTAGAACAAAAGAAAAATTTAATGAGCAAAAGGATGAAATACAAAATATGGATGAGAGAGCTGCTATAGCTCGGGCTGCCGGAAATACTCAACCTCAGCGACAACAGGTTACCGAAACTATTGTTCGTGACCAACCAAAAATTGGCCGTAATGAAAGAGTTATGATTAAACATGTGATGAGCGGTGAAACCAAAGAGGTTAAATTTAAACAGGCAATACCTTTGATTGACAAGGGAGAGTGGGTGCTGGTAGATTAATTTTTTGAGTCCAATTATAATCCAAAAGATTTTCTTATAGCTTTTTCTTTATACTAAAACGACTTATGAAGAAATAGTTTTAGCAGATGATTTTTAAAATCTTCCTCCTAGCAAAAAATATTTATCACCTCATTATTAATAGCTTTTTTCTATATAATAATATTTTAAAAAAGGAATCTGCGCTATGAATAATCCCAAAAATCCGATGCCGTAAACTAATGTTTTTGAAAACTTAATATTAGCTAAAGGATTCTCAAGAGAAAGTTTTTCGGTTAAATTCAAATCAGATATAAACGCTAGTTGTGATAAGGGGGAAAAATATAATACTGCCATTAAAGCAATAAATAAGGCCCCGATGACAAACCATAAATTTTTGGAAATAAGAGGCTTATAGGCTTCTTTTATTGATGTCCGTTCAACCGCCATCATAACATTGTTAAAGAAGTCTGCTGAAGGCATCTGAATCCCAGCCTCTTTTACAAGGTCACTCGTAAACTTGTCGATATTTTTAAATTGCTCTTCCATTGGTAATTGTTATTTCCGGTAGAATATGATGTTTTAACAAAGAAAACAACTTTTTCCTACTTCGATGTAATTTTACTTTTATATTGTCTTCGGAAAGCCCCGTTATAGAGGCAACTTCCCTAACAGATTGTTCTTCAAAATAATATAAAGTTATAATAGCTGCTTCATCTTCAGGAAGTTTTAAAATACAGTTCTGAATTGCCGTTTTTCTCTCCTCATCTTGAAGATAAAGCAAGGCATTATCTATAATTTCGACTTCTCCTTCAGTTATATCTTCGATTAATTCGAANGCTTTATACTTTTTATTTTTTCGTAAAGCATCTAATGCTTTTCTATACGCAATGCTATATATCCAACTAGAAAACTTCGCTTCACCTCTATAGCTTGCTAACGATTCGTAAGCCTTTAAAAAAGTATCTTGAGCTATTTCCTCTGCCTCCTCACGTGTTTTCACAATTCGATAAACAATTGTAAAAACAAAATCTTGATATTTTTTCACAAGGCAACCAAAGGAGTGTGTATCTCCATTTAATGTCTTTTGAATATATTGTTGGTCAGTGGATGTATTCATTATCACATAAGACGATAGGTGTTTCTTTATGGTTACATAAATTTATAAAAAAATAATATAAAAAAATTGTAACCGAATTTTTTAACCTTACGTCCTATTAGCAAACAAATTATTAATCAATTAAAAACGAATCATTATGGGATCAGAAGTAGTTATTGTTCCAATCATTTTTGGAATTATTTTTGGAATTTTTTATTTATTTATTTCAGCAAGAAACAAAGAGCGATTAGCCCTTATTGAAAAAGGAGCCGATGCTTCGATCTTTTACGGTGGAGATAGAAAAGCGACTCCAATGTGGAAGGTCATTGTTATTAACCTCGCACTATTGTGTATGGGTATTGGTATTGGAATTTTTATTGCAGCTATGCTAAATCAATCGTTGGGTGTAGATGAGGATGTTGCTTACCCAGGAACAATTTTCTTAATGGCTGGAATTGGTCTGTTTAGCGGGTTTTATTTTACGAAGAAATTAAATAACGACGCTTAGAGCAAATAGTCGTTTTGAAAGGAAGAATCATTTTGGGTCGCTTTTAACAGGCTCAAAATGATTTTTTTTATTGCATTAATGTAAAGATACATTACTATAATTTGCATTAATAGTTAATGCCTTAGTTGAGCTCTTAGTTTTATAGAACCCATCAAGTAAGACCCGACCATCCTTCAATGATTTATTAATATTCAAAGTCTTAGGCCCACTAAATGTGGATTTTTTACCGTTAAAATTAAATGAAAAAGCTATATCTGGAATTTTTATATTGACATCTGCATTTTCCAATATTATATCTATTGTTCTAAAAGTATTTGAAACTTTATAAATATTTAAATTTCCGAAAGAGCCAGATAACAATGCATCTGTCGTAATTGTATTGATATTTACATCACTAGAATTAGCCTTCAAATTAATGTTATTTACTGTATTGAGCTTACAATCTTCCACGTAATTTAAAATCAAAACACCCTCTACCCAATTGTTTACTGAAACTGGCGCAAAAGAAGCATTGATGAGGGATTTACCCCCATCAATACTATTTGCTACAAATGATGTATAATCTAATGTGGCGTTGATATTATAAGCATCTGCCATTTTTAATTCTCCATGACGCACATTAATATCTGTTCTAGTGCCTTTTGGCATACGAATAATGATCGTCTTTTTGGCCTTGTCATGTATTTTAGATTTGCTCCCATTTGGAGTAACAATTACTTTAGAATTATCATCATTGGATTCCTCAAATTGTTTTGCCCATTCTTCAACATCCTTACCAAATTCTTCACCCCACTTTTCCATGTCTTTACCAAATTCCTCACCCCACTTTTCCATCTCTTTGCCGAATTTTTCGCCAAATTCCTCACCCCACTTTTCCATTTTCAATTCAAACTCAGGTCCAAACTTATTTTCGAACTCATAACTAAAATTCTTACCCCATTCTTCCATAACTTTTGAAAAATCTTCACTCCACTCCTCTACATCTTCCAACCATTTATCAACCTGTTTTACTGAAACATTCTTATTATATTTTTTGTTTAATTTGTTGACGTACTTCTGCTTGTTCTTTTCATATTCACTTGAATCAAAATTATTAGAGTTACTACCCATCTGATAATTATGATCTCCATTTATTGAGCTAACGTTTGGCTGTTGATCACCAAATGGCCATTGCGGAAAATCAACAACATCTGGAACATCTGGCGCGTCAAAATGGAAATTAAAATTCTGCATTTCTTTTAGGCTTTCTAATTCAGCAAGTCCTTCTAAAGATTTTAAGCTCTCAAGGCTTTTTAAAGCATTCATTTGAGAATAAGACTCATATTCCGACCAATTACCTCCTGCATCGGACTTTATATCTACTTTCTTGCTATTCCCCATCACATTTATATCCCAGTTTTTGAATATTTCGCTTTTTTCCTTTTCAGTTAGCGATTCTCCGTCCACAAAAGCTTCGACTTCTATCTCATCCTTGCTCCATGTTTCAATAATAACATTGGAATAGGAAGTATTTACAGACACCAAGGCGTCATTTCCAACTTTAAAAGTTTCCTTGGAACGATTTTGCGCTACAAGCACTGTAGTACTGCAGAGTAAAGCAAATAATGCTATACTATGCTTCATAATTACTGATTTGTTCATCTTCTAAATTTTTAAGTTCTTTTAATTTGTTTTTAAGTTTGAACAGCAATTCCAAACGTAATTTCAAATTATCAATCATAGCAGTGACTGTTTCTTCTGATGGCCCAACTTTATTCATCTCATCATTCAATCTCAAATATTCTTTGTCCAATTCGTTAATACGAAGCAAATAACTATCAATTAATTCTTTATTATCGGCCGTGATTTGCAGAGATGCTAACTGAACATTTATGCCAGACATATAGAAATCTTCTACTTTCTTTAAACCTGGCGAAATATCTCCTAAGGTGAATTGTTGTGTTTTAGAGTTATTCTCATCTGATGCATCCACTAAAGGTGTATCGACTATATTTTTGGACGATAACTCTTGGTAACCAAAATAGCCTAGGCTTAAAAGTAGAATCCCTACGGCAGCAATTTTTAACCAAAAGAATGAATGATCATTCTTTTCTGTTGGAAAAGATTTAGCCAATCTTTCTTCAAATCTGGCTTCATGCCCTTTGCGCAAACTAGGTCTTTCCGGCCTATGCTCTAACATCATTTTTCTAATATTCTGTGCCATAACGTAAATGTTTAAGAGATTCTTTTAACTGTAATTTCCCCCGATGTAAATTTGTCCTAGAGGCGCTTTCAGAAATATCGAGTATTTGAGAAATTTCCTGATGGTCGTAGCCCTCTATTAAAAACAACCGAACTACTATTTTATAATTATCTGGTAAACCTTCAATTGCTGCTGCAATTTCAGCCACCGTTGTTTCGTCATCTACAGACCAATCACTTTCATCATCAGCTATATGAATGACATCATTATTAATAGGTTCAACATTTATTTTTTTTGTTTTTAATACATCCAGACAAGTGTTAATTACAATTCTTTTTAACCAGGCTCCAAAGGTGACGTCCCCTTTATACTGATTCAATTTCCGAAACGCTTTTATAAACGCTTCTTGCATGGCATCTTCTGCCGCAGCGTCATCCTTTAAATACCGTTGTGCTACAATATACATCCCATCGCAATACTGCTTATAAAGCTGCATTTGTGCTTTTGGATTGTTTTCTTTGCATTGTTCAACAAGTAATGAAATAGACACCATTGATGGTTTTTTGGTTGCTGTTCGGTTAAAGGACGAGGAAAATATAGTAGTGTTTCAAAAATCAATTAAATTTTGATTAAAATCTGAAAAACAAAATTAAGTTACGAAGAATTACCTTAATTTTGAACGTGTTCCATTAGACTATGAAAAAGTATACCGATTTCGAAAAACTTAACCGTCTGCTAGTAGCGAGCTTTGAAGCAGAAAAACTTTATTTCAACGCAGCTTTAGAGGTTAATAAAACAGAATTAAAGCGCTTTTTAAATTATATGTCGGTAGAACGTAACCGTATGAGCCATGATATATCAAATGAGCTTCATTCTAGGGATATTGAACCTCTTAAAGAAGATGTTGAAAAAATCAATTTAGATCACTCAAAATCTGTTTCACAAATCTTTGATTTAGAGACTTCCATTAATCAATGCCTTTCTAGAGATCGCAATAATATAAAGCGATACGATGAACTACTCGAACGCAAAGAGCTTCCAGATTCTGTTTTATTATTACTAGAACGGCAGCGGCAAAAAATTATGCTCTATATAATCGAAGTTGAAAAACTTCTAATGTAAAAGGACTTTTTAGGAACCTTACCCTAGAATTCAAAGTTTACTATTCGTCCAATAGCAAATTTAAGTTTACGGTTATATTATCACGGGTCGCTTTTGAGAATGGACAAATTTCATGGGCCAAGTTGATAAGATCTTCTCCCGTTTTAACATCTACTCCAGGAATATAACAATCTAATGTTGCCTCTAAAAAAACTCCATCTTCATCTTTACAATAGCCAATAATGGCAGTTACGCTAAAATCACTTCCTATATCGATACGTTTTTTCTTGGCCATAACTTCAAGGGCACTTCCAAAACAAGCAGCATAAGCACATCCAAATAATTG
>BS_KBA_SWE02_21mDRAFT_10000540_pt1 | contig 14349 bp, 5 predicted proteins | sample BalSeasSWE02_21m_FD_9196 | JGI IMG/M metagenome (IMG submission 9196)
AATTCGTCGTCAGTGGAAGAATCTAAAGCCATTTCCTCTACTTTTTCATCATCCTCTACTGCTTCTTCGAAACTGGTATCTAGCGTTTCGTGCTCATCCTGGTCCTGGTCCAAATCGGTGGTGAAAGAAAGACCATCATCTTCTATCGTAGTTTCTTCGGTCGTTGCTTCTTCGGTGACATTGGATTCAAGGTCTAATCCTAAATCCAAATCATCATCTAAATTTAAGGACCGGCCAGTATCGTTGTCGTCGCTGGTTTCTTGGCCACCATGGTCGTGCTCTCCAAATCCTTCTGGCGGCGTGCCTAAATCTAAGTTGAAATCATCACTTTCATCACTCACGCCTAGATCCAATCCTGATTCGGATAGACCATCTAGGCCAGCTAAAACGTTGTCCATTTCAGTATCCGTAGTAGTGGCTTCCTCAATGGATTCTTCATCATCGTCAGCCAATACCATAGCGGCCCCGGCACCTAGTGCCGCCGCCCCGGCCAAGCCAACAGCAAGTCCCAGACCATCGCTATCCTCTTCCTGCTCGGTCATTGATGGTTTAGCCTTAATCGTAGTTTTAGCTGGAGTAAGTTCAACTTCGGACACATCTAATGACCGACCCGTATCCAGAGTGTCCCACTGAGTTAGTACCTCATCCCAGAATGGACTCTGGCCACCAGTTTCGGCATAAAAGACTTTGGCGGCTGCTTCAAATTTATCTTCTTGTTTAGCCGCGGCGTAAACTTCCAGCAATTTCAAGTGATATTTCTGGACCGTAGGATGTTGTTCAATCGCCGGTTTTAGTAATTCTTCGGCTTTGTCAAAAGTTTCATAGGCAATGTACACATCGACATTTTCCAATAATTCTTCATCCGCCGGCTCTTCCTCCGCTTTCAGGTTACCTAAGAATTTATTAATATCGTCGATATTAGCCTCGTCACCGTTGTTGGCCATTGCTTCTTGCGGTTGAGTCTCGGCTTCCAAACGGGCTAATTCAGCCAGAATTTCGCCTTCAGTGAGTTCAGTACCGTCTTTCCATTCCGCCACTCCACCTTCATCTTTACGGCGCCGTTTTAAAAATCCTCCCAGCAATAATAATACCACCGTACCACCGCCAACGCCGCCAATGGTAAGCCATCCTCCTGGCACCTGATTGACTAGGTCATTGGCCGTATCCATTAAACTAGCTTCCACTGGAGGTGAAGCAGTAGGTTTAACCACGACAGGGGTGGTCTTCTGAGTATCTTCCTTCACGGTCACCGTTTTATCATCCTCCTCAGCTTTTTCTTCGCTAGTCTCGGCTATTTCAGTGCCCATAGTAGTTGATTCAGTAGTGGTCTCAGAGTCTTCAGCGGTGGTGTCCTCTGGTTTTCCAGTCGTGCTGATAATTTCCTCTTCCGTTGGCACTAGAATAGGCTTTGGTGTAGATTCTGATTCAGGCGTGCCGGTTCTTCCAGCTACCTCTTTCGATTCCTCTTTACTAGGAGTGGCAGGTACAGTTGGTGGAGTAGAGGTAGATTCTGCCGGCGGCGCCGTCTGGTCCTGGATCGTAGGTTTGACCTCGACGATGGGCGTAGTGGTAGGCGATTTTTCAGGCACCAGCGCAGTTTGACCAGTGGCGGTTAGTGGTTTTTTCACCGTCGCCTCGGGTGTCGCCGCTACCATGGTCGGAGGCACGGCCTTCATCGCCTTTTTCGCATCGACCAGTTCTTGACGAGCTTGAGCGAAGTCTTTGGCTTGTTTGTCGAACTCTTTGGTTTGTTTAGCCAATTGCTCTTGTAATTTGGCCAAATTTTGATTTTGCAATTTAAGCAGATTATTTACTTCATCTAACTGCTTTTTCATGGTAACTACTAGGTCTTTAGTGCTACCCAATTCTTTTTTCAATTCTTTATTTTCAGCATTAGTACTGACGTTGGCTTCGGTTAACCGCTTAACCTCCTTATTCAGTTTGTTAAGTTGTTCATTTTGCGCATCTCCCACCGAGCCTTCTTGTTTGTTGTCAGATTCTGGAGCGTTGATTACAACTGTAGGTTCGGCAACAGTGGTCTTTTTGGCGCGTGGTGGTGCCACTGGTGGAGCACTTTCTGGTGCCGCTTCAGTCTCTTCCGCAGTGCGGTTGGCAGATGACGTATCATCGGTTTGGGATTTAGCTTCTCGAATCACAGGCGTGGAAGCGATCTGTTTGCCATTCCAACCGGGAATTTTAATGGTCTTGCCGGCTTGAATCAGATTCATGTTGCGTCTGATAAAAGCCCCAGGATTGGCATGATAAATATTGACCATGTGTTGTTCTAAAGACACCGACCGTGGTTTGGTTTGATTAGCAATTTGCCATAACGTGTCGTTACTAGAAACGCTATAACTGCCGCCGCGGCCACTACTACCACCACTACTACTACCACTACTCTCTTTTCTATCCGCTTTGCTTACTCTGGGGGTAGAGGTGCGAGAGGGTTTAGTCGCTGATTTTGATTTAGCCACCGCGGTTCGTGCCAAACGAACGGGCGTGTCGGCGGCTAAAGCTCGTAGTGGCGGTGCTGGCGGTGGGGCGGTGACTGCACGCAATTTTTTTTCATACAACGGGGGGTCTAATAGAACCGTATATTCTCGTAAAATTCGGCCACTGGGCCAAGTGACTTCTAACAGAAAATTGAGAAAAGGTTCTCTTAATGGTTGCTGGCTACTTAGGCGAATAACTGCACCGCTGTTGCCAGTAGCTTGTATCTTAAATTGTAATGAAGTCAGAATTTGAGTTCGATCCAACCCAGCGCGTCGAAAAGACTCGTTGGAAGCCAAATTTATTCTGATATTCCCGGCTTCTCCTTTGGGTACCGACAGCACTTCAATTTTGGCATTCAAGGGTTCATTGAGTTTGGAATATACTTCTATACGACTGAGTCCTAACGCTTGAATTTGAAAGCTCAGGAGAAGTCCGGTTAGAGTTAATATCAATTGGCGTAACATAATTATAATCTGCTCCTTATTTTACATTGAGGTCGTATTTTATAGCGAACAAATGTATCGGTAATCGGTAATCGGTGTGTTTTATATATTATTTATATTGTAATTGGTAGCCAGGAACAATTTTTTCTCGGTGTGGAGAAAGAGGTGAAAATCGCCATAGCTCTGGTCACTTAACACGGTAACCTTGGTTTATCATCAGTTAACATCTCACCACGGTTAACTCAACCACCCCCAACCCCTCCTTGGTAAGGAGGGGAGTAAGCACCACCAGCATCGCAGGGGATATTCCCCGCCTTAGCCAGGAGGGGTGGTTGTGCGTAAGGTGAGTTAACATTATAAATCGGTACTATCCATCGAAAGCCAATAATCTCGCGGTTAGATTTGACAACTTTAAAAAAGTTGTCAAATCTTCCGGTTGAAAAGTTTCGGTGGTTTGTCACCTACGTATCTTGGGAGGTTTAAGATTTGACAACTTTCGAACAGTTGTCAAATCTAAATCTGATTCCCATCTAATGAAATCACCTAACAGTATAACTTATAAATAATCTTTTACCAAGATTTCGGCAATTTGAATACTATTTAAAGCCGCACCTTTACGAATATTATCAGAGACTACCCATAAATTGATACCGCGTGGATGTGAAATATCATCACGAATACGTCCTACAAATACAGGGTCTTTTCCCGCCGCTTCAGTGACCGCCGTTGGATAACCACCGGGTTTGCATTCGTCCATTAACACGACCCCGGGGGCTTGTTTCAGTAAATTCCGAACTTGCTCCGCCGTGATTTTTTCACGAGTTTCGATATGCACAGCTTCTGAATGGCCATAAAACACAGGTACCCGCACGGCTGTTGGATTGACCAAAATAGAGTCATCCTCTAAAATTTTACGTGTTTCCCAAACCATTTTCATCTCTTCCTTGGTATAGCCATTTTCCATAAAAACATCAATTTGAGGTAGTACATTGAAAGCAATTTGTTTGGGATAAACCTCACAAGTGATAGGCTTACCATTCAACAGTGTTGCTGTTTGTTTAGCCAATTCCTCAATAGCTTCTTTACCGGTGCCAGATACCGATTGATAAGTAGCCACATTAATCCGTTCAATGCCCACCGCATCGTAAATGGGTTTCAAGGCAACTACCATCTGAATAGTAGAACAATTGGGATTAGCAATAATATTCCGGTTTTTATACAAAGTCAGCGCTTGTGGGTTGACTTCTGGTACTACCAACGGTATATCTAGGTCTTGTCGAAATTGGGAAGTATTATCAACCACCACACAGCCAGCTTGACCGGCTTGAGGGGCGTAAATGGCCGAGATTGAGGCACCCGGTGAAAATAAGCCTATTTGTATTTTAGAAAAATCAAATTTTTCCAAGTCTTCTACTACCAGCGATTTACCCTTGAATCTTATGTTTTTACCAGCAGAACGACTACTGGCAATTGGATAGAGGTGACGGACTGGAAATTGACGTTCTTCTAAAATAGCAATCATGGTTTCACCGACCGCACCGGTGGCACCTACAACAGCAACATCAAATAAACGACTCATTAAGTTTACCTTTGTTAATATATGGAAAATGTGTAGTGATTTGGATAATATAACAACTCTAAATTATTTTTAGAATTGGTTTGCTGATAAGTTTAGTAGTTTTGGATAAATGAGTAAACGGCGGAAAGAATTTAAACTAATGGATATACGTCTTTATAGTGCAGTTTTTATTCGGAGTAACTTACCTTACGCCCAACCCTTTCCAAACCCTCCTTATTAAAGAAGATTTGACAACTTTCGAAAAGTTGTCAAATCTGTAACACCACGGAGATTTGACAACTTTCGAAAAGTTGTCAAATCTGTAACACCACGGAGATTTGACAACTTTCGAAAAGTTGTCAAATCTGTAACACAGAGATTTGATAACTTTCAACAAGTTGTCAAATCTTTGAATTTAATTTAGATTTGACAACTTTCGAAAAGTTGTCAAATCTTTAACCAGGCAGGGATGGTTAGTCGATCTATCGTTTAAAGAAATTGCATTTCATTCAAATGTACCACAACTTTTTCCCAGCCTGTGGCCAAGTGACAAGCATAATCAGGATGAATGGTTACTTTTTGTAAGTACCATACCATGTTTCCTACTAAAGCACGTCTATTTTGCAGAATAATTTCCCGCAACGGCAAATATAAACCTCTCCCATCGGCTTTCATCACGCTTTCTTTCATGGTCCAATAATCATAAAACTTCTCATAAGAAATTTTCGGGGTAGAGATAATAGCCCATTCTTCTGCCGACATTTCTCTTTTGAAATCATTGACTTCAATTGGTTTAATCCGTTCTATATCAATTCCTCCGCGTCCCTGGTTTAACAAAGCACAAACCACATATTCGCCAGAATGTGACAAATTAAAATCCCAGTGAGAGTCAATGATAAAAGGACGACCATGCTCTCCAGAATGCAACTGTTCTAAACAATTTTGATCATAACCTACGGTAAGCAATGCTTGTCGCAACAATAATTGACTCAATAATGCTGAGTGTTGGTCTTGCCAACGCCGGTAACGTTTGATTCGACTTTGATAACGTTCTGGCAATTGTTTTAAATAACTGTGCCATTGCAAAAAGGCTAATGGCGAATTAAAAGTAGTATAAAAGATTTCAACGAGATTCATAACGATAATATTTTTGAACGACGGTTGATAAGTACTGAAGCAGAAATTTTACGGTATTTTTCCCTCACCCCCGGCCCCTCTCCCAGAGGGAGAGGGGAGAAAGAAATATAGGAGAAAATTTCTGCTTCAGTACTTAGTCTCGGACCTCACTTATGGTTACGCTGTTGGAGTCCAAATCTTCAGATTTGGAAACGCCATCTCACTTTGACCAGTCTCCTCCAAAGCTGAAGGTTATGAATTGGAGTAGAGGCTTTAGCCGGTCAAGACCAATTCCGTTGGAGTAGAGGCTTTAGCCGGTGCCCCCAAATTTAGTTCGGTGCCAGCCTTCACCGGCTAAAGCCTCTACTCCAATCGTCCTCTACTCCAATCGCCCTCTACTCGAAGCGGCCTCTACTTCAATTCTTCCATTAACTTAGGTGTGGCATACTAAGGTTGTACACACATACACGAATACTAAGTACTGAAATAGCAGTAATTTTCTCCTATTTTCTTTCGCCCCTCTCCCTTTGGGAGAGGGGTCGGGGGTGAGGGAAAATACTGCCGAATTTCTGCTTCAGTACTTACTATACTATTATCCTTCGATTTCTTTTGGTTCTAAATGCTCCTCTTTCTCCTCACCGGCTGAAGGTGGTGGCCAAGTTTTCACATACACTTCCCGTTGTGGATAAGGAATTTTAATATTGGCGGCTTTAAAACTGTTCCAAATTTCTAACAACATTTGCCCCTTGACTCCCACCGAAGTAACTTCCAGCAAATTAATGAACACATCTATTCTTAAAATAAGTGCAGAATCCGCAAACTCCCATAAAGTCACTTGAAAAGGTGGCTCCTGAACGATCATAGGCAATTCTTGTAGTACCTGATTAACCACTGCGATAGCTTGATTTGGATCACTATTATAACTGACACCCACATAGCTAGTCAAACGCCGTAACGGATTACTATGAGTCCAATTAGTAAACGCATTTGAAATTAACTCCGCATTAGGGACGATCACTTCCTCCAAATCCCTGGTTTGAATAGTTAACGAACGAATCCCTATTTCCGTCACCATTCCTTCATAACTACTTCCAATCCTGACAATATCTCCCGTGCGTAATGGACGTTCTATTAATAATAAAATGCCACTGATGAAATTATTCGCGATGTTTTGCAAGCCAAAACCGATGCCAACGCCTAACGCACCCGCAAATATCGTTAACGTAGTTAAGTCGATACCCAACATTCGCAAAGTTATTAACAAGCCAATTAACACCACCGCGTATTGAGTAAATACGGATAAACTATGGCGCATACCTAAGTCAATAACTCCAAGATAAATCCAACGGTAGGTGACACGACGCGACCAACTACCAAACCAAAAGACTATCCATAAAGTTACCAGCGAAAGCAATAAAGTGTCTACTTTAACTTCGGTGTTTCCTATTTTGAACAACGAGTAAAGAAATAATTGCTCTAGCGTATCTATTACCGCGGATTCACGAAAACCGACTTTGCTATACCATCCATTTAACCAGAAAAAGGTGATGATCGCTAGGCCCATCAAAATGAGCCAGACCAGACGTTGGAATAATGGCAAAATATCTTGGGTCCACAATAAGCCGTATTGACTATGTTTCAACGCAAAATTTTTCAAAAAGACAATACTGTCTTCCAATAAACCTTGGACAATTAACCAACCGGTCAGTACGAGCAGAAACCAACTGGCATGAGCGGCCACTTTCCAACCTAAATTAAGATAACCAATAACCCCCAATACGGCCACCGCTAAAATCGACAATGGAAACCATAAAGTAATGACACGAACTACCCACCACCAGTAGCTTTTCAAATTGTCTGCTAATAACACCAGCAAGGTATGACGAATTTTCATCACCGGCCAGACCATTAAGGATAAGAATAGCATAAACCCGCTATCGAATAAATCGACAATATGCACTGGTGTATTTAAATCATATTTCTCGAAACGTAGATGACCCAATCCAGTAATCACCGTTAATATCCCCATGAATATCAAAGTCCAATGCAATTGCCGGTAAATTTTCGAACGATTTTCCGTTTTTATATCTTTATCAGACAACCATAACCAGGCCAGAGTAAGTACGAATTTCACGCCCACCCAGGTCAATCCCACCAGCCAAAATAACTGCATACTAGATTGACTCGGTTGCGCTATCCATATCAGTAAAAATAACAAGCCGCCAACGGCAATCGTTAGTGCATTGAGGTGTAATAAGCGCAATCCAAGCAAGAAACTATTGGCCAAAAAAGTTCGCACGGATAATCGGCTTAACTGCTCAAATATCAACACCAGGCTAGTTTTAACTAAAATAAAGACCATTAACCAAATTAAGGAAGCAATACTGATTAACAACCATTTTTCTCGGGCCAGTTGTTGAAATGTACTTTGTAAATCCTGCCCAGTAAATTGTAACTGTTGCCAAAATCGCTGCGGGACTTGATTCAAATCTTTCAATAAATTTTGCCATTCAGTCAAATCGTTAGGCAATTCACGGCGACTGAATAAAGTGCGCCGTTGATATTCTAAATACGCTTTTCTTAACTCGTCCAAAGCACTTTGCCCTTGGGGCAATAAACCCTGTAATTGTTCAATTAACTGAGCTAGCAAATTCTGCGCTTGCGTTATCGGTAGTTTGTCTTTCAAAGTCTCTTGACGTTTTTTGACAATCTCCTGTTGCTGCTTCAATAATCCAATTTTATCCTTTAACAAATTCTGTAAACCTTGAAATTCCAGCACTAACGCTTGCAAATTATTAAATTTATCCGAGGCTATTTTGCCGGTTTCCTGAAGTATGGTTTGGAGTTGATTAAATTGCTCGCGCAAATGGTCCAATTTCAGTTGATAAATGGAAGATTGTACATTCACCTCTTCAACTTGAATTTGCGCCTCTACCGAAATTCGCGAAGCACCGTCTTCGATGCCCTCTAATTGTTTACGGAGATCGACAATACGTGCTAATAGCGGTGCGGTTTTAGACTGAATCAAACTTTCTAAATCTTGCTGTTTGCGATTTTGTGAAACATTTTGCAATGCGGCATACCAACTGGCCATAATCATCGAATATTGACGCGCAATCTCAATGCGTTTGGTAAGAATCACCAGATGTTTTTCTTCTTGCTCAACCAGTTTTTGGTGTAACTGCACCTTATTTTCGACCTCTTTCAGTTGTCGATTTGAGACCGCCACTTTTTCTGCATTGTTAACCTCCTTGGTCTCTGACGAATATTTCTTTAACGCCTCTAAGGTATTTTGTAACTCTTTCAAATTAACCCGAAATCGTTCCAAATTATTTTCGGTGGTTTGTAACTCCAACCGTAAATTATCCACCTCGACACTGGCGGCTTCTTTATCCAAAGCGGCTTGCGCCACCGCATCGATAATTTCCGTGGTCGGCATCGTTTCCAAACTAGCGATTTTAGTGGGCAATTCTTTTTGCGCCGTGAGTAAAGCCACTTTTTTTCGCTCCAGCAATTGTTGAACTTCTTGTACTAAGCGTTGCCGCTCTTCGACGGGTTTTTGCCAATAAGCGGTTTGTACTTTATCATTCCAAGCGGTCGCTAATTTTAATTGTTGCGCCGCCAATGTCACTCGTTGTTTCGACAAAGTCAACTGTGTCTCAGTGAGCGTCACCAATTGCTTTTGGGTAGCCAATTCGGATTCTAAAGCCAACTTTGGTGACAGTGCTACTGGCATCGACGGTGGCTCACTATTATTCTCACTCTCGTTTTCATTCTTACTCTCACTGAATTGCGCTTGGTTAACCGGTGTCACTTCAGTGGTTTGACTCGCGCTTAAGTTTGCTAATTGTGCCTCTAATTCTTTCAACTTAGCACGATATTTATCTAAACTGGCTTCGATAATTGGGAGCGCCGTCTGGATTTTTTCCAACTCGAGTTCGGCCTCCAACTGCCCTTGCTTGCCCCCTTCCAAGATGGTAGCCGACACTTCTGACATCGTTTTCAAGGTAGCCACATTAGCCTGAAATTTTTGTTCCGATTCAGGCAATGCCGCCTGCTCCTCCTTTAATTTGGTCTGAGTTTCCTTCAACAATTGCTCTTGTTGTACCAGTAATTGAGACCATGGCAGACTAGCTTCAGTTTCAGCCCGTACCGTCAAATTAATCCCGAGGTCTAAGCATAACACGAATACTATCAATAACTTAATCAATAAATACATCTCCTTTTCTCCTATGGATATTTCAAATAAAAATTACGGTAAACTGTAGAAATGGGTGTCATCTCTTAGAACTGGTGCAAAATTTAAAAAAGAGCCAGCGTCCGGCCGGGTTTCCGGCAACCACTAGACTCTTTAACACTCGCCACCAAGATTCAAAGTTTCCTAAACCTTTGAGGTTTAGGAAACTTAGCGCTGGCCCAAGATTCAAAGTTTCCTAAACCTTTGAGGTTTAGGAAACTTAGCACTTGCCCAAGGTTCAAAGTTTCCTAAACCTTTGAGGTTTAGGAAACTTAGTGCTTGCCAAAACCTTTGAGGTTTAGGAAACTCAGCTTCAGTACTTACCTCCATTGGTCGGTAGGGACCACCCAGAATTTGGTAATGATAACATGTCGGTGATACCGGTTCAAGTTGCCAGTATTGCATTAGCTGTTGCTTGTACTCCCTCACTAAGGGAGGTAGGCGGGGGAGTTGGGCGTGTTTCCTAAATACTATATCTATGGCATCACTACCTTTTTTGGGGTCTAATAAATTTGAATACTGATTGGCGTAGGTGAATAAATCAGGTCCCCTGTACTATTCAAGCGATACCCCACATAAAGTTGAAACTCGAGGTCCGCAAAATCTATCAATGATACCCCAGACAATAAAGTGAGGGCGTAATCTTTGGGCAAAGTAGTGATTGATTGGGCACCGATTAACGTGTTAATTTCTCCACCCCAGTCTTGCCATTGGGCATCGTCGTTTAATTGATAACTCCCTATGATCTTACCATTACGTAAATAGAGCGCAACCACGATGAGGTCGGCTACTGGCGTGGGTGTAGTCACGCCAAAATTACGATGGGTTATGTCAGGCAATAAGTGTAGTGTCAGCGTTATTTCCGCAGTCGCTGGCACTTCAAAACGGGAAGTAGTCCCCGTCACTGGTGGCAGGGTTTGACCAACTGCATCGAAAATAGAAGCCTCTACCGTTACATCGATTTGATTGAGCACCGTGAGGGTAAAAGTCTCCTCTGTGGTTGGCTCCTCTTGACATTGTACCGTTACCTCATAATAGGGTTGACGTTCTAAATCTAAGGTGGCCCCCGCGGCAACGACTAGCAAATCCTGGTTTAACTCAAAATGACCATCGCCATTTTGTAACAGTTGATAGTGGCATGATTCACGCTCCCCATTAATCTGATAAAAACGTCCCACCACTCCCCCACTGGGCGTATTTTCCAATACGGTTTGATGAGTCAAACGAATGGTTCCAGGTTCTTTCGCATCAGTAATTTGCAAAGTAAAAGTGCGTTCGATCCAGTCTCCCGTGGCATCCGTACTACGAATGGTCAGGTCCTGAGTATCACCCTGTTCAAAATCCAAAGTGAAGCCATTCCCCACGCGCAATTGATTATCGATAATTTGAAAATAATTTGCGGAATGCGCATCGACGAGGCTGTAAGTGAACTTATCTTCTTGGTCTGGGTCGCGGGTAGTGAAAGTACCGACCAAAGTGCCTGGTGGACTATTTTCAGGAATGATGGTTCCTGCTAATTCAATCGCAGTAGGCGCATGATTGGGTTGCACGGTTAAGGTCGTTATCTCTTGTTTTATCAATGGATTGGATAAATTCTCGCCGTCATAGCATTGATAACCCAATTGCACTGTAAAATCGCCGGCTAAACCAATCAGATTGCCTTTAAATAAAACCAGCGATTGCTGGGCGGTTTGCGCTGTCAATAATTTTCGTTTCGCTATCGTCATGGAAAAAGAGAGCGGAGTCTGAGTGCCGGGTAAAGTCCACTGGTAAATGGCAATGACATCGGCAAATTTACCGAAATCGGCTTGGCGTGGTTTAATCTGACCAGTGAGGGTAATTGCTTCGGGCGCATTTACCTGAGTGACTCCCTGAGTGGAAGCCGTGTCAATGTTACCGGTAAATTCAGAAACATCTTGCACCGTGATTAAGAAGGACTGTACTAACTCATTGCCGGCAGAATCCAGGCTATTGATGATAATGGTATAATTCGCCTGTGCTTCAAAATCAAAACTAGCCTCGGGGGCTGACTTCAGTTGATTCCCCTGGAGTACAAATTGACCTTTGGTATCATTGCGCAAAGTATAAATATGAGAGTCTCCCAGATCAGGGTCATAAGTGCTGAATTCGCCAATTAAAGTCTCCCCCGGACTATTCTCGTCAATGGTGTTACTAGATAGTGTTATGGCCACCGGCGGAGAATTGATGGGACCTATTCCTAAGCAAAATAATAAATAATTGACGAGAGGTCGGTCTGGGTCATTGGTCGATAAAGTTAGCGTGGCGGTGCGTTTGCCGGCTCGACTGGGAAGACATTGTATTACCAACACTTGAGGCGGACTAGCTTCGGCAATGGTAAGAGGAGGGAGGTGGCGAATAATACTAAAATCATTAGCGGCCTCGCCGATAATTTGAGCGTTACCGATTTCTAAATCCGCGTCACCGACTTCGATCATGGTCAGGGTCGTGGTGGTGGGCGTGCCTAATTCACTGCGGCCCAGGTCGAGTAAGTTTAACTGATGCGTCAAGGGATTGCCAAATTCATCGCTCATGCTGTTGGGAATCGGTGCGGATTGATAGCGAGGACCTGACATTTGAGTTTGGGTAGTTGCCAGGACTTCAGGACTGGCCACACTCGTGATTGATAAAGGATTACCAGCATGAGGTAAGTTAACCGTTTCCACGATTAAATAATAAGTGGTATTAGGCATTAAACCGGTCAAAGTTAGATAAGAGGCTGATTTATCCAACGTGGTATCAATTATCGGGTTAGAAGCGACGGCGGGGAGGGAGGTAGTGGCCGCGGTCACTTGATAATAACCGTTATCAGCCAGATAGGGAATCGGAGTCCAAGCAACCACGATAGCCGATTCGGAAATCGCCGTGGCCATCACATTGAGTGGCGGCACCGTTTGCGTCTTGCGCCAGCCTAGTGTTTGGCGGTCGAGCCAATCCAGTAACTGCTCATTATCGCTAATCAATTGATTATAATCTAAATTTAAACCACCAGGGACGATTAATTGTTTGAACTGTGAAAAGGCAGGAGGAATCTTACCACGGAGTTGATTGCCATCTAACCATAAAGTTTCTAATTCGGTCAACGCACTGAAGTCGGGTAATTCTCCTACTAAATTTTGTTGGCGGCGGTCAATTCTAATCAAATGTCCATTGGCGCAAGTTATCCCAGCCCAAGTACAAGGCGTGGAGGTTACATTCCATTGATTACTCGCTTGGTCCGACCAATGAGGTCCTTGAGTGGCATGATATAAGCTCAACAACGCGGAACATTCGGCAGGTGGAATTTCGGTTTGCGCAGCACAATGAGTCACTGGTAGAATCTGTGCCACGGTCGCCGTCACGACCGGTGCCAGATTAACTTGTGGATTGAGGATGGGGACCATCGTGGCTGTGATTTCCAGCGTTTGACCGGCTACCGCACCCAGTTTAACTCGTAATGCCACAGTATCGGTGGCGCCTAGCGTTAAACATACGTGATCAGAAAATGGCGCTTGACTGGCACGAATTAGAAAACTGACCTGAGTTTCGCCAGCTAAACCACCGCCAACTAAGGTGATGGTGGCATTATTGTCTGGTATGGATAAGAAATTCGAATGAATGCTGGTATCCCAAACCAGACCTTTACTTAAAGTCAAGGTGAAATAAAAATCCAAATCAATGGTTTGCTCGGTACAATAAGAAAGAGGAGAATTAGGTGAGTTTAATTTAAGCACGTAATCATGGTTTGCGACCTCTTCTTCAGAAAGCGTGATGGGATTAATCGTTAATGAAGCCGTGGCCGCAACGGGTTGATTGAATCCTAGCCCCAGAGCCATTATTACTAAGATTATCCAAGTTGGTTTAACGAGATACATAAAGTATAGTCTCCGATATAGTTGAGGTGACGGGTTAATTCAAGCCAATTTAAGATGAAATTAAAGCCGTAGCCAAAATGAGTAAGTATGGTTAAAATAAGTATAGTAGAAAGCTCGTTGAAATCAAGGGGTAACACCCCTTCGAGGGGTGTTATCCCTGCTGGCTGGCCAAACTTATGGTGGGTCTTAACATTCAATGAGTTACCCAGCGTCAAAGTTTCCTCAACCTCAAAGATTTAGGAAACTTAGCGAGCGTAGAGCGTAAAGCGTAGGGTGCATAAGCGTAGCGTCATGCACCTTTTGAGCGAGCGTAGAGCGTAAAGCGTAGTAAAGCGTAGGGTGCATAAGCGTAGCGTCATGCACCTTTTGAGCGAGCGTAGAGCGTAAAGCGTAGAGCGTAAAGCGTAGTAGTAAAGCGTAGGGTGCATAAGCGTAGCGTCATGCACCTTTTGAGCGAGCGTAGAGCGTAGAGCGTAGGGTGCATAAGCGTAGCGTCATGCACCTTTTGAGCGAGCGTAGAGCGTAAAGCGTAGGGTGCATAAGCGTAGCGTCATGCACCTTTTGAGGTTCGGTGGATGATGGCGCAAAAAGACGCGCCTTATCCACCCTACGAGCTACGAGCTACGAGCT
>BS_KBA_SWE02_21mDRAFT_10000541_pt1 | contig 14342 bp, 17 predicted proteins | sample BalSeasSWE02_21m_FD_9196 | JGI IMG/M metagenome (IMG submission 9196)
GCGGTGAAATTGGCGGCTGGCAGGTCCGGAGCGTTGGCCCGGGCAATCAGGGCATTGGTATTGGCCGGATTTCCCACCACGAGAACGCGCACATCGCGACTGGCGTGGCTGTTCAACGCCTTGCCCTGGACCGAGAAGATCGCCGCATTTGCCAGCAACAGGTCCTTGCGCTCCATCCCCGGGCCGCGGGGGCGTGCACCGACCAGCAAGGCATAGTCAGTGTCCTTGAAGGCTACATTGGGATCGTCGCTGCAAACAACGCCTGCCAGTGTCGGGAAAGCGCAATCGTTGAGCTCCATCGCCACACCCTGCAGGGCGCCCAGCGCCTGGGGAAGCTCCAGCAATTGCAGGATGACCGGTTGGTCTGCTCCCAGCATTTGACCAGACGCAATACGGAAACACAGTTGATAGCCGATTTGACCAGCAGCGCCGGTGATGGCCACGCGGACAGGATTCTTCATGGGTTGCCTTCCTTAAAGTGGGCGTTTCCTGGTCGGAAACGACGATGCGTAAAATGGGACAGCGGTGAAAATTCTAGCGCCGGCACAATATTACGACACGAATCACCGACAGAACTATCGCGGCAAGCCGCAACATGGACTGTGATTTGTCGCTACCGGCCGTATCACCAAGTGAGGCAAAGCACCCGACGAAAATCGCGAAAAAGTGTCTGCAGGCCTGGGCCAGGCTCATAAATTCATCGCTCAGCGGAAGAGAAAAACACGTAACTTATTGACAAATAAGGACTAAATTAAGAGTGGTTGGCCTGGGGTAAAAAAGTCTATGTTTGCGCTTGCAATTCAAAGCATTGGTGTTATAGTTCACTACAACACCACCCCACATGAGGTTGGTACGGGGCAGGACGCCCCACCGGGAAAACAATGGGAGCTCGGCGATGAGCGCGATGAAACGAATAATTGGCGAAATGGCACCAGGGTTTGTGATGCTGGTTCTGGTAATGGCGGGTGTGGCAAGCGGTGAAGCAACCTACGCAGAACAGGTGGCCGAGGAAGTCACCGTGGATATGGAAGTCCAGTTGCGGGAAGTTGCGGGGCAATTTGCTATCCAGGTGCTGTCTGGAGCCGGAGCAATACTGACCAGCGCCTCTGACCTGGGTGAGGATGCGGCGCTGTGCCGGTCCGAAGACAGGGTTGTTTCAAGTGAACGTCAGCAGCGCAGTTTTTAGGGAGCCTCTGATCTAGTCATGAACGTGTATCTTGCGACTAAAAAATCCACCTTCTGCGTTGCCAATCTTCGCGAGCCTGCTCACTTACAACTGATTGGCGCCTTGAATCTGAATTTTTTCGCCAGCAATCTGCTTCGTCCAGACCAAATCAGAGGCTCTCTGGGTAGACACGATGTATTACGAAGCACAAAGCGGTCGGGGCGTTAAATATGGATCCTAACTGGAACGACAACCTGCCAATTTATCGCCAACTCAGAGACAGGGTGGTGTCTATGATTCTCGAAGGCGTGTTAAAGGATGGCGACGCCTTGCCGTCTGTGCGCAATGTGGCGGCCGAATACCGCCTTAACCCACTTACAGTACTCAAGGGTTACCAGGAACTGGTGGATGAAAGCCTGGTGGAAAAGAGACGCGGACTGGGCATGTTCGTGCTGGCAGGCGCCCGGGTTGAATTGCTCAAGGACGAGCGTCGACGTTTCCTCGAAGATGAGTGGCCACTGGTGCTGGAACGCATTACGCGCCTGGGTCTGTCTGTGCAGGATTTGGCGGCGACCGCAGATGAAACGACAGGTGATTCTGGCGAGGGAGAACAAAAGTGACCCAGCTGGTATGCGCACACGGTCTAAGCAAGAGCTACGGCGATTTCAAGGCACTCGACGGTGTTGATTTTTCTATAGACGAGGGCCGGATAGTCGGCCTTATAGGCCCAAACGGCGCGGGCAAAACCACGGCTCTGAAGGCGATCCTCGGCCTGACCCACTTTGATGGTGAGCTGGAAGTATTGGGTCTGGATCCCCGCAGCAAACGTCACGAGATCATGCAGCAGGTTTGCTTCATTGCGGATGTAGCGGTACTCCCGCGATGGATGCGTGTTCACCAGGCCCTGAGTTTGCTTGAGACGGTTCACCCAAGGTTTGATCGGGCCAAGGCAGACGATTTTCTTGCGCGGACCGACGTGAGGTTGAAAAGCAAGATCAGTGCGCTATCCAAGGGCATGGTCACGCAGTTGCACCTGGCGCTGGTGATGGCGATTGACGCGCGACTGCTGGTGCTGGATGAGCCCACGCTTGGGCTGGATATTCTATTTCGCAAGGAATTTTATCGCGCCCTCCTGAACGACTATTTCGATGGCAAGCGAACGATTTTAATCACTACTCACCAGGTGGAAGAGATTGAGCATCTGCTGACAGACTTGATGTTCGTGAATCATGGTCGCCTGGTCCTGGATACGCCCATGGATGAGCTGGAGACTCGTTACACCGAGGTTTTAGCTCGCCCGGAAAATGTGGATGCGTTGCGTCAGCTGGGGCCGCTGGACGAGCAACAGTCCTTTGGACGAACCGTCATGCTATTTGAAGATCAGCCGCGCGAGAGCTTGAGGGAGTTCGGGGAACTCCGGACGCCCAGTATCGCGGATTTGTTTGTCGCGAAAATGAAGGTATCACGCAAATGAAAACATTCCTCGCGCTGGTACGCCGTGAAGTCTGGGAGCACACCGCAATCTTGCTGGTTCCTGCCGTGTTGTCAGCGATCCTGGTGGTGGTCGCCGGGATCGCCTCGGTGAAGTTGCTTGGGGGCGGGATGGACATTATGGTGGACGGTCATGACATCGAGACCGACCAGATTTTTCATGGGCTGAGTAATATCAATCTGGGCATGGTGGTTGTGTTCGGCCTGGTCATGAGTGTGGTGGCAACGTTCTACTTGCTGGACTGCCTGCTGGCTGACCGCAAGGATCGCAGCATCCTGTTCTGGAAGTCTCTGCCCATCTCGGATTTGACTACCGTGCTGTCCAAGTTGGCTACCGCTGCGGTGCTCATACCGCTGGTTACCGTGGCCGCTGGCTTCATCACGGCATTTATGCTGATGGTAGTGGTAACTGTGGATCTGTTGGTCCTGGGCGGTAGCCCCTGGGACATGTTGTGGTCACAAGTGCCGTATTTCAGCAACCTTGTACTGGTCGTGTATGCGATGACCGTGGGCACGCTTTGGTACCTGCCCCTGATGGGGTACCTGATGCTGGTGTCGGCCTTTGCCAAGCGGGCCGTGATGATGTGGGCAGTGCTGCCGCCGCTGGTGATCGCCTTGATTGAGAAACAGTTTATGGGCAGCGACAACTTTGCGTTCATGTTGTCCGAGCGCATGAGTGGGTTTGCCCCCCTGGCCTTCCGCACCGACTCTTTGGAAACCATGGCCGATGCCATCGACCAGGGTCATGCGGGCCCGGGTCTGGATGTGATCAGCGCGGTACCGTTTTTGCAAAGCCCGGGTCTTTGGCTGGGGCTGGTGGTGGCGGGTGCCTTCATTGCGGGCGCCGTTTACCTGCGCCGTTATAGGGACGAAAGCATCTAGCTTGCGCCTGGCGGCCTTTCTTCAGCGCCTACACCACCCAGTTTTCAGATTAACCCGATCGATTACACGGAGCTCCGGACCACATGAAATCAAAATATCTCTGCACAATTCTCGCCGCGGCTTCTTTGGCCGGTCTTGGCGGGTGCGTGATTGTCGTCGATGGAAAAGGCGACATGGAGAGCGAATGGGCCTCGACCTGGGAGGCGGAAAACGAGTCGGCCACGGAAGCCAACAAGACGCTTGCACGCGAGGTCAGCGCAGTTCTGGCGGCGGACAGCCTGCTGTCTGGCGAAGAGATCAATGTTTCGGCGCGCAGGGGCGCGGTTGCCTTGCATGGCAAGGTAAGCAGCACAGCTGCCGTTGACCGGGCATTGCAGCTGGCGGCAGACGTGCCGGGTGTGGAGAGCGTGGTATCGAGGTTGTCGGTACAATTTGTCGGACATTGAGGTTCGGGATTCATGCCCGGGAAGCCGGGCGGATTGTTAAAACGGGGATAGAGCCATGACGCTCAAATTTTCAAGATTGCTTACTGGGGTGGGCCTGGCGGCCCTTTTGATGGGTGCTGCAAGTGTGACGCTTGCCGCCACGACCACCCAGGAATTTCGCTTCACACAAGGAGCCCAAATAGAAATTGAAAACCTGATGGGCAGGGTGAAGGTCAGGCCAGCCGAAGGCGCAGAGGCCTACCTTAAAGCCAGTGTCATCGGAGAATCCGAGGAATTGATCAAGCTGGTGCGTTTTGAGCTCAAGGACGTGGGCAAGAAGCAACGGCTGGAGGTGCTGTATCCGGACGATCACCGTAACCTGTACTTCGAAACCGGTGGCGGCAGAACTAATTCAAATGTCAGCTACCACGGTGAAAAGTACAAGATCAGCAGCTATCCGCGAAGTGGCGCGGAGGCTCTGCAAGTGGATATAGAATTATTCCTGCCCAAGGGCAGCAAGGTGAACAACCTCAAGAACGTGGTGGGCGAAGTGGATTTGGCGGGTGTGGATGCCGACATTCGGGTCGACGTTGGCGCCGGCACGATCACCTCCACAGACGGTCGCGGCCGGTTGGTGGCCGACACAGGCAGTGGCAGTGTCATGGTCACTAATCATGAGGGAGAAACTTCCGCAGACACCGGTTCTGGCGAGGTGCGGATTGAAACTGTGCTTGGCAATGTCGTTGCCGATACCGGATCGGGCACGGTGAAGGTTACGGGGGTGAGTGGCAACGTTGATGTCGATACCGGATCGGGCAACGTGGTGTTGGAGCAGATTATTGGCGAAAGGATTTCCGCCGATACCGGCTCCGGCTCGGTTAAGGCCCGTGACATTCGTGGATCATTCCAGGCGGATACCGGTTCAGGTTCGGTACGGGTGGAAGAAATCGCCGACAGTGATGCTATCGATATCGACACGGGTAGCGGTGACGTGCGGGTACGTGGCGACCTGGGAGGCGTCAAGCGTCTGAAATTGGCTACCGGCAGTGGTGATGTGGAAGTGAGCAGTACCAAAACGCCGAACATGAAACTGACCGTCAAGGTAAGTAGCGGCGATATCGATGTGGATATCCCCGGTATGACTGCACTAAAGACCTCCAAGACCCGCCTGGAGGCGACCCTGGGTGATGGCAGTGGCAAGGGTGCGATCGGCACCGGTAGCGGCGATGTGACCATACGCATGGATGCGGGCGGCGGAAACTAGCTGTTTCTGTATTCAAGGTGAAAAGCCCGGTCCCAGGACCGGGCTTTTTTTGCCCGGCGGCACCCAGTAGCGGTTAGTACTGTTCTGTTGCTATCTTGATCAAGCCGAGATTGATTCTTGAGGTGTCAGGATGTCAGTGGATCAAAAGTTTTTGCTCTGGCGGGGGACAATTGGCTCCTTGCTTTCCAACAACTATCTTTATCTTTTGCTGTCCTTGAGTTCGGTGCTGGTGCTTTGGCCCATGATGCAGCCCTTGAGTGTGTGGGCAGGTGTGTTGGAAGGCATGCTGATCCTAACCTTGGGGTTTTGCATATTCGCTGCCAGCCGACGACCAGGGCAAATCGCTACCTCCGTGGTCCTGGCGCTAATTGCGGTATCCCTTCGATTCGGCGAGGTGCAGGTAGACTTACCTGTGGCCTATTCGGACCTGCTGTACGGCACATTTTTTAGTTACGCAAGCGTACTCATTGTGATGCATATATTCACAGACAACGAGCGTGTGAATATAAACCTCGTTTATGGCGCAATTTCCGTGTACTTGCTCATAGGGCTGGCATTTGCCCTGTTTTACGCAGGACTGGAGGAGCTTGACCCCGGATCTTTTTCAGGTCTCAACCTTGCTCCCGGGCCCCATGAGGTGTTTTTGCAGGCCATGTATTTCAGCTTTGTTACCCTCGCGACCCTGGGGTATGGCGATATCCTGCCCGTTTCGGACCTGTCGCGTCCCCTGGCCTATACTGAAGCGATCATTGGACAGTTATACTTGACTGTGCTGGTTGCACGCCTGGTGGGAATGCACCTTCGTGAGAATTTTCGTTCCTAGCCGCGGTCCCGTCCGAATTTCGTCACGAGTTTGTGTTTGCGCAACAAACCACGCAACTGGTCGTAGCTTAGGCCCAGCAGACGGGCGGCGCCGGACTGCTTGAACCGGGCCGCATGCATGGCGCTCTCCAGCGCCTGGATTTCGACCTGCTCAAGGCGCGCCTTCAAATCCATGGGCAGGCTCGCGGATGGTGGCGGCGATTGCCGGGAGGTTGTGCCTGGCCCCTCGTTCTCTATCACAGTGGCGGGTATTGCGGCATAAGGCGACTCGAAGGGGTCAAGAACGATGTCCTCAATGGGGGATTCCGGATCCACGCATCGATACACAGAGCGCTCCACCGCATTTTTCAGTTCGCGAACATTCCCTGGCCAGGGATAACCGAGCAAGCGTGCGGTGGCCTCGACGGTAAAACCGGGGAAATACAGACGGCCTAGCTCAGAGGTGATGTTCAAGGCAAAGGCATGGGCCAATGCCAGGATGTCCTCCTGCCGCTCGCGCAGGGGCGGGACGTTGATCACATCGAAAGCCAGGCGGTCGAGCAGGTCGGAACGGAAACGGCCCTGTCGCGCAAGCAGTGGTAGATTCTCGTTGGTCGAGCCCACGATACGGACGTTGACCCGGATAGTATTGCTGCCGCCCACCCGTTCGAACTCGCCGTACTCAATAACCCTGAGTATTTTCTCCTGCATCCGCGATGTGATGTTGCCCAGCTCATCCAGTATCAGGGTGCCACCGTCGGCTCGTTCGAAACGCCCGGCGTGATCCCGGGTCGCGCCGGTAAACGCCCCGGCCTGGTGCCCGAATAACTCGGATTCAAGAATGCTCTCTGTCAGGGCGGCGCAGTTGACCTTCACCAGGGGCTGCTCCCAGCGAGGCGACAGGTAGTGCAGCCTGGCAGCAACCAGTTCCTTACCGGTTCCCCTCTCCCCAACGACCAGTACCGGCTTGTTCAGTGCAGCCGCCCGGGACACGTGCTCCATCATGGCAAGAAAGGTGGGGGCCTCGCCGATGATGGGCCGGGATTGATTTTCGCCTGTAGACATATGGTGGAAAATACCAAAAAACAGTCATAAACACTAATAATGGGTGTAATGAACCTAATTCAAGATTCCGGGACAAAACTAATATCGTTATAAAACAATTAGTTATGAAGTATCAAACCTGGCACGCTTGCTGCAATTAGACAAGTTAAGTACAGACGTGAACCTAGAGGATGAGGACATGGGAATATTTTCAAGATTTTCCGACATCGTAAATTCCAACATCAACTCCATCCTGGAGAAGGCCGAGGATCCTGAAAAGATCGTCCGCCTGATGATTCAGGAAATGGAAGATACACTGGTTGAAGTACGTTCTTCGGCGGCGCGGGCCATAGCCGATAAAAAGGAGCTGAACCGCAAGCTGGCCGCGGTAGAGCGCGACGGTGAGGAATGGCAGGATAAGGCCGAACTGGCTATCCGCAAGGACAGGGATGATCTGGCCAAGGCGGCCCTGGCCGAGAAGCGACGTATGGATGACTCTGCCGGTGCATTGCGTGAGCAATACATGGCCGTGGAAGAAGGCCTGGACAAGCTGAACGAGGATATCGGGAGGCTGGAAGAAAAGCTGGCTGACGCCAAGTTACGTCAGAAGGCGCTGATTACCCGTCACCAGACCGCCAGTCACAGACTGGAAGTGCGCAAGAAGATACATGACTATAAGATCGAAGACGCGCTGGTTCGCTTTGAGCAGTTCGAGCGCAAGATGGAGACCGTGGAGGGCAGGGTCGAGGCTTATGACCTGGGTCGCAAGAAGGACCTGAGCCAGGAGTTCAAGGATCTTGAGAACGCGGACTCGGTGGAAAAGGATTTCGAGGAACTCAAGGCGAAGATGGCCGAAACATCCAACAATTGAAGAGCCTCCGAATTTTTTGGACGAGGCAGCTTGTAAGAGGTGAGGTACAGATTAAAGGCGCCAATCGCTGGAGGACGATCGTTTGAAGATTGGTGACACAGAAGCTGAAAATTAGACACAAGATGCGAGTTCATGAATAGATCAGAGACTCCTTGAGGAATAAGCGAGAAAAGTGATGGGTGAAACGGTTGCGATACTTGCCCTGGTGGTGGTTGCCCCCCTGGTGATCGTCCTCCACTACATAACCAAGTGGAGGGAGAGCAAGGGCTTGTCCAGGGAAGATGAGAAAATGCTGGAAGATCTCTGGGGAAGCTCCCAGAGAATGGAAAGCCGGATCAATTCTCTGGAGACGATTCTGGATGACGTGGCGCCGGAATGGAGAAAGAGGACATGAGACTCCCGGTTGACGGAACACCCCTGTATCGAGACAGCGAAAATGGACTGTTGCTGGGTGTTTGTGCAGGGATCGCCGATTACCTGGACACGAACGTGCTAATCGTCCGGGCAGCAGCAGTGCTGCTCCTGCTTTTCCTTTCCATCCCGGCAGTACTGAGTTACGTGACCGCAGGTCTGCTGTTGCGAGAGCCCCCGCTACGTTATCGTGGTTCGGTAGAAGAGCGCTGGTTTTGGGGCGGCAGACACGGAGGAGTGTGAACATGACCGAAGATCGGGCGAGAGCGGCCAGCCCCAGGCGACTGTATCGCGACAAGAGCAAAAGCATGGTTTGCGGTGTCTGCGCCGGTGTTGCGGACTACCTGGGAGCAGATGTCTCGATAGTGAGGATTCTTACTGCGGTGGCCTTGCTGGTATTTTTTCCGCCCACTATTTTCGCCTACGTGGCGCTGTGCTTCCTGTTGCCGGTAAAGCCGCAAAGTCTTTATCGTGACAAGTCAGACGAGAAGTTCTGGCAGGGTGTTCGCACCTCGCCGAAAGGCACGTTCTCGGCTGTACGTATGCGCATCCGGGAGATGGACATAAAGCTGCAACGTATGGAAAGGTATGTCACCTCCAAGAGGTTCAACCTGGACAGGGAGTTTCGGGATCTGGGCAAGTAGCCTGGACCTGATGAATTCAGAAAACAGATTGCGAGGACGGTGCCGATGAATACATTCGAAATGGTGGTGTTGATCGTTTTGATAAGCGTCGTTGCCGGCGTGGTAAATAACTACATCAAGAACCGCGGCAGTATGACCGGTCACGGCGCCGAAGAGTTTGAGGCCAGGCTTGGCCAGCTCAACTCGCTGGAGGAGCGGGTTCGGACCCTGGAAAAAATTGTCACCGACCGTAATTTCGAGTTGCGGGAGAAGTTCCGCGATTTGTAAACACGGCTTATCCGGATATTGTTTTGTAAACACAGGGGGGCGAAAGTATTCGCCCCCTTTTCGCATGCGAGGGAAAGGCGGCGTATTATCGGTGCCTTCGGCAGGCGGGCAGGCGCCAAACGCCCTGCCGGGATGACGCACGCAGGAAGCCCCAAAAGGGAAGCTCCCCATGACGACAACGATGAAGAGCATTGAAATATGAATTGGCAGAGTTTTAACGAGCGCCTTTATCGATTCCCCTCGCTTGGCCTGTCGCTCGATCTTTCCTGCATGGGCATGGATGATCCCTGGTTAATTTCAATGCAGCCGTCTGTTGCGCAGGCTTTGACAGAAATGGCGGAGCTCGAGGCCGGCGCGATCGCCAATACCGACGAGCAGCGCATGGTTGGACATTATTGGTTGCGGGCTCCTGACCTTGCACCGGACCCGGCGCTGGGACAGGCAATTCGCAGGGATCTCGCTCATCTGCTCGAGTTTGCGAACCAGGTCCTGGCGGGCGACCGCTTGGCTCCACCAGGAAAGCCGTTTTCCCGGGTGTTGCTGGTCGGTATAGGCGGTTCTGCCCTTGGGCCGCAATTCGTGTCGGATGCCCTTTCCCGTGTGGCGTCCATGCCCATTTCCTTCCTGGACAACACCGATGCAGAAGGCATCGGTCGGGTGCTTGATAGCCTGGGCGACGAGTTGGCGCAGACCCTCGTGCTGGTGATAAGCAAGTCCGGTGGCACCGCGGAAACACGCAATGGCATGCTTGAAGTACGCGCGAAATTTGAACATGCCGGTCTGAATTTTGCTTCCCAGGCCGTGGCCGTGACAGGGGCTAATAGCGCGCTTGAGAGGCTCGCCAGGAAGGAAGACTGGCTGGATATTCTACCTATGTACGACTGGATTGGAGGGCGCACATCGTTGTTCTCGGCGGTGGGTCTGTTGCCAGCTGCACTGCAGGGCCTAGACGTTAACGCAATGTTGCTGGGTGCGGCCGAGATGGATGTCCAGACACGGGTGGGGACACTTGCGGGTAATCCGGCAATGTTACTTGCCCTTGCCTGGTACAGGGCAGGCAACGGTCGCGGTGAACGTAATATGGTGGTGTTGCCCTACCGAGACAGGCTGCAGCTGTTCAGTCGTTATTTGCAGCAGCTGGTTATGGAATCGCTAGGCAAGGCCGTGAACCGCCAGGGCGCTGTCGTGCACCAGGGTCTGACGGTATATGGAAACAAGGGTTCCACTGACCAGCATGCCTATATCCAGCAACTGCGGGATGGGCCGGCGGACTTTTTCGTTGCATTCATCGAGGTGCTGAACGATGGTGTGAATGAGCCGCTGGAGGTGCAACCGGGGATCAATACAGGGGACTACCTGTATGGATTTCTGCGTGGGACACGCAGCGCCTTGAACGACACCGGTCGTCAGAGCCTGGTACTAACAGTGGATAAACTGGACGCGCGCTCGCTGGCCGCGGTAATTGCCCTGTACGAAAGGGCGGTCGGATTTTATGCGAGCCTGATTGACGTGAACGCTTACCACCAGCCAGGAGTTGAAGCCGGCAAAAAAGCCGCCGAGGAAATTCTCGCCATGCAAGTCCAACTGCTGGATGTTTTGTCAAAGGCAGATTCCCAGCTGGGCATTCAGGAACTGACTGACAAGCTTGGGGAGGCAGGAAACGAACAGGAAGTGTATTGCCTGCTACGCCGCTTGTCAGCCAACGGAAGGGTCCGGCTTACCGGGGAGCCAGGCTCGTTTAGCGACATTCGGGTGGTAATCGCCTAGGCAGGTACGCTGGAATCGGGAAACAGTTCACTGTGCAGCATTTTGCCTTGCACTTCCGCCTTCAATAATCCCAGGTAAGCCTCTGCGCTCATGGGAGGTCCCAGCAAGTGACCCTGCACGAAGTGACACTTTTTGGTGCGCAGAAGGTTAAGTTGCTCTTCGGTTTCGACGCCTTCTGCCACCACGTCCATCCGCAAGCTTCTGCCCATTTCAATGATCGTGCTGACGATGGTCGCATCATCCTGATTCACGTTCACATCGCGCACAAAAGACTGATCAATTTTCAGGGTGCTGATTGGGAATTGCTGTAGCGCACTTAGCGAGGAATAGCCGGTGCCGAAGTCGTCAATGGAAAGGTGTACACCCATACGATACAGCTGGTTAAGTATGCGCAAGGATGCATCCGGGTTGTCCATCAGGGTGGACTCGGTGATCTCGAATTCGAAGCAGGTGGGCGAGACACCGTGATCCTTGAAAATCGCTTCAACCCGCTTGGCCAGATCTTTCTGCTGCAGCTGACGCAGTGACAGGTTGACCGCTATACGTCCTGGGTGAGCGAGCTGGGCTCTCCAGTTCTGGAAGTCTTCGCAAACCTGGTTAAGGACCCAGTCGCCCATTGCGATTATCAGGCTGCTCTCTTCAGCCATAGGGATAAAATNTACGGGCGACACTTCTCCATGGCCCGGCAACTGCCAGCGCATCAGCGCCTCGGCACCGACGATGCGTCCATCGTTGACATCCAGTTTCGGCTGGTACCGAAGTACAAATTCCTCGCGCGCCAGGGCGCGTCGCAATTTCGCCTTAAGCATAAGCTGCTCGGCGGAATCCGCATTCATCTCGGGCTGATAGAAGGCGAAAGTGTTTCCACCTTGTTTTTTAGCGATTTGCATGGCGGCATCTGCATTGCGAATCATGTCGATGACGTTGCCGGCATCATCGGGAAACATGGCGATGCCAAAACTGCCGGAAAGATCAATTTCTCTTTGCTGGAAATGAAAAGGTCGGGCGATTTCAGCCAGCAACATACGTGCCAGGGCGCTCGCTTGGTCGCGGCCAGCCGATTCGCTGCCAAGTTCCTCCAGCAGAATTCCGAACTCATCCCCTGCCAGGCGGCCCACCACCGTGTCCTCCGGCAATGCGCGGGTAATTCGCTCGGCCACGGTTTCGAGACTTCGATCTCCGGAAAGGTGCCCAAACCGATCATTGATTTCCTTGAAACGGTCCAGATCGACCGACAACAAGGCGACACACTGGTTCGCGCGACGGGCCCGGGACAGGCTGCGTTGCATCAGGTGCTGGAATTGCATGCGATTGGGAACCCGGGTCAGGGCATCGTAACGCGCAAGGTAGCGTATGCGCTTTTCGGCGCGCTTCTGATCGCTGATATTCCTGGCGACGAGAATATAGCCCTGGGCCTGCGNGTTATCAGATGAAATGGCTGATCCGGACAGGGAGACCGGTATNTCGCACCCACTGGCTGCCAGGAANGTGGATTCTCCTGAGCGGNTTGAAAGCAAGTCCATGGAGAATTCCGAGCGCGCCCGCTCCGTGAATAGCTCGCGTATATGTATTCCNGTCAACGCAGATTTGGCGTACTCNAGCATTTCGCACGCACCCGTGTTGCATCGATTGATCACGCCGTCGGCCGAGGTAACCAGCACGGCATCTTTCATGCTGTTGAGAACACGGTCCAGGTAGTCCCGCGTGATGGTGGTTTGGTTCAGCGTTTCCCGCATGCCACGCAAGGCGTTGGCCAATTCGCCGATTTCGTCCAGGCGGTTGATATCAAGAGGGGATTGCAGGTCGCCCTTGCCCACCCTGTCGGCAAATATACCCATATCCAGAATTGGCGGGATCAGGTTCCGGGTCAGAATCCAGACTGCCGCTATGCAAAGTAGCAGGACTGCCAAGAGGTTCAGTGAAAGCGTGACGAATGCCTGGTTCCAGCCCCGGGCTACTTCTTCATCTACTGCAGCCAGGGCAGCATGGGCTGAAACGGCAGGATTAGCCAGGTAGGCGACCAGCCAGCCACCCGGTGCGTTGGCCCGCTGGGAAAGCGGTACCGAGATGGTGTCGGCCTCCTCGACCTGCATGAACGGTACCGGTTCATCGCCGGGGTTCGGGTGTTCCTCCTCCCGGGTGATGCCTGCTGACCCCAGGACCACGCCTGACACATCGTACAGCTCCAGGCGCAGGATCTGATTTGTACCATGTTGCTGCAACAGGACGTCCAGGGTGCTTGATACGCCTTGCAGGGAATCCAGTGCGGAGAGTTGGTCAGCGATGAAGGTGGCCCGAATAAATTGCTGCTCTCGCGTGAGTTGCACACTTTGCTCAAGCAGGCTCTTTTTCGCCAACTGCCCGAGCTGATTTGAGGAATGGTAGTAGGCCAGCAATAGCCCGCCGCCCAACAAGCCGCCAAAGCTCAGGCTCAGGGCCAGCGCCACGGCAAGAAACAAATGGCTAATGCGTTTGAATTTCACGCTGGAGTCTCATCAATCTTTCCGACCGAACCTGGAACAAGGGCCGGAATATTGTTGCGGCTTGTGGCTGATGTGAACATTACGCATAATTGCCAAGCTGTTTTGGGGCCAGCCTTATCATTTAACTTACTGAATAATAGCTGTTTATTGTTATTCTCTACCCTGGGAAAAAATTAATATACACCAGTTTTCGGCCGACGACCGATTTTTGCAGGATTAGCCTGTTAGTCTGGATCTGGCATTGAAAGCTTTTTTGTAGCGCAATACGCGGAGCCTCACAATGGATTTCAGACAGCATTGGACTACCTTGGTGGGTCTCGCCATGTGCGCTCTACTCACTCTCGGGTTCCTGAGTTCCGGTATTCCAAAGTTGCTGGACGCCGAAGTTCCGGCAATAGAATTTGCCGTCTGGGGCTATCCGAAGTGGATGCAATACTTTGTCGGCGTCCTGGAGGTGCTTGGAGCGCTGGCTATCTGGCATCGATACACAATGCGCTGGGGGTTTCTGTTGCTGGCCCTGGTTGTTTGCGGCGCAGTGGTCACCCACTTGCGCTTTGCAGAGTGGCAAGCGCTACAACAAGTACTGGCTTTCGGTGTCTTGCTGGCCGCGGCCGCCTGGTGGAGACGNANTCCCGGCCGAAGCACTGCATGAGCAGGGGCGAATCACGCCGGGTATCCTTTTGCGTCTTGTTCTGACGACAGAAGGTGACGCTGTAGGTCAGCAGTTGCCCAGGCAGGGCCGCCGATAACTGGCGGCTAAATAGCCATATTCATGAAGAACAATGAGTTATCATTACTGGCATGGAGGTTGCAAGGCTATTGGGTAA
>BS_KBA_SWE02_21mDRAFT_10000542_pt1 | contig 14305 bp, 15 predicted proteins | sample BalSeasSWE02_21m_FD_9196 | JGI IMG/M metagenome (IMG submission 9196)
TTTAAGAGCAATAATTGTTGGTGTTAGAACAAAAATTGTGATTACGACACCTAAAGAAAATAAAGAAAAAATCAATAAGGCTAACGATGTTTGAATATTCCAAAATAAAAAATGAATATTTACTTCATCAGTATTTTGAAGCGTGAATGTTGCAATAAATATGAGTATAACGATTGTTAATATTAAATAAGTAGTCTTTTTCATGATTATAAAGTTTAGATAAGTATTAAATATAAGATGTTATAAATAAGGATTTTATGATATAAATCACATTACATTAAAATTTTGAATACTTATCCAGTTCATGCCCATATTTAAAACTCCTTACTTCTGTAATGACATTATGCACCCCATCATAGACAACCTCAACAAAAAGAACTTATCTATGGCATAACAATTAATGTGTGATTTTGGTGATGGGGATACCCTAAAAATTACATTTAAACATTCTAAAGCATTTTAGCCAAATAATATAGTTTTAACCAAATATTAAGTCTTTATTTGTTTTAACTAACCAAAAGGTTTCTACTTCTCTCTTCTCAACTAAAAATCGGGTTGATTAAAAAAAAGACTTTTTTAAACCCTTGTTATTATGAAAAAAAATATTTTATTATTTGGTTTATTTATGATTTCTATCAGTTTTACTTCTATGAAAAATTTTGCAGATAAAACTGCATACATTCATAAAGTTGTAGTTGATGTTGATGAATCATTACTTGAGCGCATGTTAAAAAAAGACAAAAATGGTGCGATTTCTTATAACAGAAAGAACGAGGTAAGTTTTGGAGAAGAAACAGATTTTGAAAATTTCAGCATTGATGAGGTAACTTCTATTTTAAAAGATTTTGCAGAAACTATTGGAACAATAAAAGGGTTACAAAAAGTAACGGCAGCTGGTGCTAAAGAAGTTAATTTAAATAATATGTTTGGTAATATTGTAAGTAATGTTTCAGGCAAAACTAAAATGCAAAATTTCCCAAATGTAGAATTAAAAAAGGTTAAGGAAGTTGCTGATGAATATTATACAATTAAAATGGAATTTATTTCAGTGAACCCTGCGACTCTAAACAAAAATTACATTGCAAATACTTTGAGCTTTAAAGTAAAAACTAAAATTACATCAACCGATAAAAAAGGAAATATATTATGGGAAAATGAAGAAGAGCTAAAAGATTTCTCTTCTGCTTTTAACAATTCTGATTTACCGTTTAATAGTGAAGCAGAGTTTTTTAGTATAACTAGAGAACCTAGATTGTTTAATGAATTTAGTAATGAGCCTATTGGAGATTATAATTCATTAAGCTTGGAAGATATAGAAAACTGTATGAAATTTGCTTTGACTCACATTCTTAGTAATTAAATTAACTATATCGAATTTAGAATTTAGTTCCATTTATTCTAAAGAAAGTGTTTTGTAATTTAAAATATCCTTAATTTATTAAGTTATAGTGTTATGCACTCCATCATAGACAACCTCGACAAAAAACCTGTCTATTGCAAAACAATTTATAATTCTTAACTTACCTCCTCAATTCAAGATATTCTATTTAAAATGAAAGCATCTTACTTATTAATATTAGTATTACTTTTTATAAACTTTAATTCAATTGCTCAAGAAATTGAAGCTCAAAATATCAGCAACAAATCAATATTAACGGGTAAAATAATTGATATAAACGGTCTCCCCTTAATTGGAGCTCAGATTAGTTTTATTAGTTTTAAAGGAATTCTCATACAAACTACTACAGATTTTAATGGAAAATTTAGTTTAGAATTAGAAAGTGAAACAATTATACAGATAAGTTTCATTGATTTCGAGCCAATTGAATTACTTGTAAAACCTCAAACCAATATTATAATCATTCTCAAAGAAAACAATTCTTCTGAGGTTGCAACAAGTGTATCACATAAGGAGATGCGTAAAATACGCCGATCACAAAAAAAACAACCTAATAATGGTTTAGATGGTAATAGTGTGGAAACATTGTTCTATATTCTTAAAGCTATAGCTAAATAGTAATTCAAATAGACTTCTATTAATGGGCACAAAAATTTTGGAGCATACTTATCAATACTATGCCCATATTTAAAACTCCTTACTTCTGTAATGACATTATGCTCTCCATCATAGACCAGCACAATTAGGGTTGTTTTTAAAATAAAAAAAAATAAACAACAAAAGTAACAGGTGCTATTTTTTAAAAATATAGATTTGCCAAATTTTAAATTAAAAGAATTATGAAAAAATGTATAAATGTATTGATGGCTATTGGAGTACTTGTATTATTAGCTTGCGGGAATGATGATGACAATAATGTACAACAGGACTGCAAAATTTGTTCCTTTGGAATTGATGCAGATTTAGAGGAAGCAACTTTTTGTGATAATGGAGATGGGACAGTGACTGTAAAAGCTAATGGGGAAGAAACAACAGAATCATTAGATGGAGCTTCTTTCAACGAATTTATTCTTGCATTAGAGTTATTTGGGGGAGATTGCAATTAACAATAATTATAAAAAACATTAATAGCCACTCAAGATATTGGGTGGTTTTTTTGTTTTAGTAATTGCTATTAAAATTTTGCAGAATAATTTTCAAGACTATGCCAATATTTAAAACTCCTTACTTAAGTAATGATATTTTGTAGTATCCATTTTAAGCCTTAAGCATCGACCAATTAGAGCGTTGTTTTACAGTTCTATAATGGTATTTGGTTAAATGGAGTATCGAGTTTATTTATAGGTAACCTAATGTATCCTTTCAACAGTATGACATTCATAGCATCCATCACCTCCTCTAAATTTAAGGTATTAATGCTTCCAGCAAAGTCGGCAGGTATAACAGCTACCCTGAATATGACATTATCAGTATATAAAGGATCAAGACTGTTGAGATCTATGGTGCCATCTAGAAAGAAACGAACATCGAAAAAAGTATAATCGTATCCATACAATAAAATGTCATTACCAAAGAAGAGGGTTTGTGGCAGTGGTTCCCAGATATCAACACCATTGTCTACTCCAGACAAAATAAAGGCTATCACTACATCGGTATCAAACACTTCAATAGAGTTGGGAATATCTACAAAAAATTCATATCCATCGGGATTAAAATCAGCTTCCACCTCAAATATGGAACCTATAAGACCATCTGCCCCATCGAGGCCATCAAAACCCGGAGGGCCTTGCGGACCAATATCTCCTTCACAGGAAGTTAATATGCCAACGAACAACAAAACGATAATACTTATTTTATTCATGATCTTCTATTTTTTTAATTAGGATAACAACTATTGGGCCATAATTCTATCTGTCGATTTTTTTTAATTTCCTACAATATAGGCTTTTTAGTAAAGAACTGTTTTTAATTATATATACCTTAGAGCATACTTATCCAGTTCATGCCCATATTTAAAACTCTTTATTTCATTTATGGCATTCTGCTCTCTATCATAGACAACCTCAAAAAAAAACCTGTCCAATGCATAATCGTATATATCTATATTTTATTGATTAATTAACTTTAACCGTCTCTGGTCTCATTTTATTAACGTACACAAAAATAACTATGAAGACAATAGCTCCTAAAAAAGCCATTATAGATTCTGCCGAGAGCATTCCAAAAGCCCCCCACTTTCCATGTGCCCATTCATCAATAAAAATCATATAATAGATTGGTACATTTGAAAGCGATGCAAAAACATTATATTTAGTTGCAGCAGCACCTTTCCCGATAGCTTCCAGGACAAAAGCACTAAATCCTGCATATACCAATCCTGAACCAAAGGCATACAAGGAAGTCCACAGTATAAACATATCCTCTTTTTGAGGACTGAAGGCCATAGCCACGGTGATGAGTGCCTGGGTAATTCCAAATAAAATATAGGCCTTTTTTCTATCCATCTTATCGCAGATCCAACCGCCTAATAAACAACCAAGCGCAGAGAGTATTCCTGCACCTACTCCTACAACCAGTGCCACTGTATCTGCAGATGCATTCCAGTCATTTGACACAGAAGACCACAAATTCGAGGCTGCACCAGTTCCCAAAGGCAGAAAACATAAAAAGAGTGCTAAAAATCCCATCTTCGATTTTATTAGTTTCCAAATATCTTTATTAAGATTTCCAAGAGTCTTTAAATAGTTTTTTTCTTTTAAAAATATGGTAGGTTCTGATAGAAAGAATAAACCAAAACTACAAAGCAGACAGACAAAAGCAATCAAGCTTCCGGTCATCCATGCTTCCGGAAGTCGCTCTGCCAACCATATTCCAGCACCTCCTCCAAGTCCAAATCCCCCTAGGTTTCCAGCTTGTAACCATCCTCCTGCCCTTCCTTTCTGATGTTCGGGAGTGTCATGAGCTAATAAACTTTCGGTAGACATCGCAATAATGGTATTTCCAAAACATGATAAAAATATAATGATGGTCATTATACTTAACGACTCCACTTTCAATGGCAAAATACCTGTTAAAAAAATACCTAATGCAGTAATAATATTGGCAATTATGTACCACTTTTTTACGGTTAGAGTAGTATCAACAAGTGGTGCCCAAATAAATTTAAACATATTAGGTATTAATGCTATGGCAATAATAGGTGCAACTTGACTCAATGGAATCCCGGCTTTTGTAAGCAAAAAACCAAGAGTAATGGTTACATATCCAAACATGACTCCAAAAGGGAGCATTAAGAACAAAAAAATAGATGGGTGTGGATGTTTCTCCAAATTGCTTGCTTTAAAAATATTTTTCATTTTTATATCTTAATTAAATTTTATACAAAAAAAGTCATTTTAAAATACTGATTATTCTTTTGTGTTTTATTTCAGCTATCCTTCTAGAAATACGTTAAAATGGTATACAATACATTTGTAATTAACTTTTACTTGTACTTAAGCGTAATTGGATAAAACAAATGAACCTTTTTGTAATAGTAAGTAAAATAGTTGAAATATTTTTTTCTTATCATTAAAATGAAAAAATCATTCAAAGTTGTATCTTATGCTTTCAATAATAATTAAATATCAGGAACATATTTATCCTGTTTATTACCATTTTAAAACTCTTGACTTTTGTAACGACATTATGCTCTCCATCATGACAACCTCAAGAAAGAATCTTTCTTAGACTTACCATAAAATGATGTTATTTATATATAGTTAGCTATAAATAAGAAATTTAACTAATCAAATTAACAATATATTAACATTTATTAGTATCTTAACAGCTAATCAGTCCAACTAACTAAAATAATATGAAATTCTTATTACTATTCTCATTCACATTTATGTCGCTTGCCGGCTATTCTCAAAAAATAAATATTCCTGACAAAAATTTTGAACAAGCTTTAGTTGATCTAAAAATTGATACTGATGGAGAGGTCAATGGTTATTTATTAAAAAGTGATGCTCAAAAAGTTACTTTTTTAGATGTTTCAAGTAAAAAAATAAAAGACCTATCTGGAATTGAAGCATTTACATCGCTATCATTTTTGGATTGCAGTAATAATCAATTATCCAATTTGGATCTTAAGAGCAACATTGGGTTAACGATATTTTTTAATGATGTCAATGATTTAATCCATCCCAATACCAGTTTCATGGGAATTGTATGGATGGATTAATGTTTTTTATTTATAAGTGTCATTATTACATATTACGTTTGCTCAAGACGTCACTTTTTAGAATGTTTTTAAGTACTAAGATAGATTGGGATTAGATAACAATATTGCACTTGATTTGGTATTAATACTTATCAAAACTTTACCATATTTAAACTCCTGACATCTGTAATAAAATTATGCTCTCAATCAAAAGAAACTTTAACAAAAACCTGTCTATTGGGTAACAGTAGATTTTAATGTCATTTGTGATGTGGTTGTATAAAAAAGTGCTCTTATCCCAAACAATTGTCTGTTTTTCTTCAATAGGTCAATATGTTGAACTCGTATAGTGTCATTGCAATAGTTTTGGAATTTTTTAAAACAGGAATGCTAGGGAAATATTTTATCAGTATCCTGATAAAGTGAGACTTCATAAAAATTTGTACCATCTGTTGATTGTGAAACAGCAATGGAATGTTCTTGAATATCCAAGAATCCTAACCATATAGCTGAGAGAACTTGATTAGTACCTTCGTCATAATCTACTTTGATTATTGCCAAATCTTCATCTACCAAAGTCCAATTTCCAGTATCGGTTATTATATTTGTTTCTTCATCCCTTTGCTCATATCGTCCATCAGAATGAATATAAATATCAGAATTACAACAATAGGAGGCATACCACCACTTATCTAATATAGGGGCTATAACAGTATTATCAGGACTGCTTCCATCATTATTGCTACAACTTGTCATGATAATTAAGCCCAAAAGAATAGATGCTATTTTAGTAAACGGTTTCATAATTTGAGTGTTTGTTACTTTTTTAATTTCACTTATTCAGTTCTAATAAAAATACTTAAAATAGTGTAGAATACTTTACAAAACTATGCCCATATTTAAAGCGATCCTTCTGTAATTACATTATACTTTCCATAAAAAAGCTATCAATACTTCTTAATCTCTTGTACTGTAATTATAAATATCCTTCAAAGTGATTTTCCCCCCATTGCCATCACTTATTTTTAAATTGTACCTAATATTAATTGGGGTATTAATGGGCGCATAATAATAAATAACCCAAGCATCGGCCTCTTTTGTGCCAATACAACCATTTGAATAGGCTTTGTCCAAAGTGATAGGGTTTGTGGTTGGATGGATAAGTTGCCCATAACGCTTACCGTTTATTTCGGCTTCAATAAATGGGATTTGAGGAAGCTTTGTCACGTTATTGTCATCTCTTTTGGTCACAAAATATTCTTGATTGGTAACCGGGTTAACATATCGGGGATTGCGAATATGATTTACTATATAACCTTCACCTGTTTTGGTCCTTAAATCTTCAATTCGACCTGACATTTCAAGGTATTTTTCTTCATTTCGACCTACTCTTATCGGGAATTTATAAAGCTCAACGGTATCTTCAAATATGCGAAGTTTAAATTCTGGAACGTTTATGTCAATGTAGGTTTTCTTGAATGTTTCAAGAATATTATTAACTGTATTTCCATCTGGAATTGTAATGGTATCTCCTTTTGAAAGGACTATCATTTTTTTTTGATCGTAAACGAATGAATCTCTTGCTATCATTGTATAATAGTCCGTATTTTTTAAGGTATTTATGATCCAAGGATTGGCCCGAACCAATACATGTTCGGTCAATTTATATGTTGTTAATGAATCATATAAGTTCACAATAGAGTCAATGTATTGAAAGTAGTTTTCAACGGTTATGTCGCGGTTAACAATACTATAGTTTTCAAAGCTGGAAGAGTGTAAAGCTTTGCCACCCAATACTTGTGAATATAAGATCACATCATTATGTTTTGGACAGCAAAGCTTTACTGCTATTAATAAGATGACAGCCAAAGCAATATGTGTACTTGTTTTAATCATCTTATTAGGGTTTTACATTTAATTTTTTAAAATTTCACTGAATAGTTTTTCTTTATCTAAAGGTTTAGTGCAGAAAAACCAATCTTCACATTTAATTCCATTTTTGGAGGTCATGCGTTCTTCGGCAATTCCGCAAGAACCCGCAGGGGAGATAATAACATCGTCACCTGGACTCCAATCGGCTGGTGTTGCAACAGCAAATTTATCTGAAGTTTGCATGGCAATCAAAGCTCTATAGATTTCATCAAAGTTCCGTCCTAAACTTAACGGATAGTAGATTAAAGCTCTTATGGTAGCCTTCGGATCAATAAAGAAGACAGCCCTTACGGCTTGGGTTTTACTTTCGCCAGGTTGGATCATGCCATATTTTTTGGCAATTTCCATGCTAATATCTTCTATCAATGGGAATTTGACCTCAATATTTTTCATGCCATGGAACTTAATTTTTTCCTTAATGGTACGTAACCATGCAATATGACTGTATAAGCCATCAATTGAAAGTCCTACCAATTTGCAGTTAGCTTTGGCAAATTTGCCCTCAAGATTTGCAAAGGTCATAAACTCACTGGTGCATACTGGTGTGAAGTCGGCGGGATGGCTAAATAAAATAACCCATTCTCCGGCAAAATCGGAAGGGAAATTTATGTCTCCCTGTGTTGTTATGGCTTTAAATTCTGGTGCTTTATCCCCAATTCTAGGGATGGATACAATTTGTTCTTGAAATGCTTCCATTTTTCTATGTTTTAAGTACTTTTTAATTATGAATTAAATGTAGGCTTCCATATAAAATCCTGAAATGATAACCATCAGTTTTGAAGGTCAATAATATGAAAGGGTGTTAAAATTGGATGTATTATAAATTGGAATTCAAGAAATATTTAATGATATCGGCAGTTGACACAATGCCCACTACTTTGTTGTCTTCCAATATGGGAACAGCATGAAAATATCCTTTTTCCAACTGTTTGGCGGCATCTTCAACAGTTGCAGTTACGTTTAAATAAAACGGATTCGGAGTCATGATATCCTTAACTTTTAACTCGCTATAAACAGTTAAGTTGTCACTTAATCCAGCACCAGCAATATTGTACATAAAATCTATTAAACTGATCATTCCTTTCAATTCTCCATTTTCGGTAACAGGAATATGGTGATGGAATTTTTTTTTCTCGTAAATGTGTTTGACATCAATAATTTTTTGATCTGGTGATACGCAGACAACGTTTTTTGACATTATTGAAGATATTGGAACTGATTTCATGACTTCAATTTTTAAATTTTTTACTTATTAAAGTTATAAAATCCATACATAATTACACATGACCTAAATCATATTAAATTATTTTATGGAGTAGTATCTTTGGTTTAATAACAAGGTTAAAAGCGCAAACCATGAAAACTAAAACAATATTAGAGCTCATAACCTTAAGCTCTAGCATTTATGTTCTGGCTAAAGACACCGAACTTCTAGAAAAAATTAACGAGTATTCTAAAAAAGGAAAGGATGAAATAAACAAAATTTTATCTGAATCAAAATTAGATGATAACGGTAATGAATTGGATTTCACCGATAAAATAATTTTAAAGGCTCATGAACTTAAGGAAGAGTTAAACGAAAAAATTGAAGAACAAGTTGTCAAGTTCTACAAAAAAGTAAACATTGCACACTTGGATGAAATTAGAGCAATTAATGAACAGCTTGAGAAAGCCAACGAAACAATTGCTTTATTGGAAGCAAGGTTAAACAAATTAGAATTTAAATAAAGTGGGAATTTTAACTGGCATTAGAAAAAACTTTAAAGCGATCTCTAGGTATAATCAAATCTTAAAAGTATTATTAAAATATGGTTTTGAAGATTTGGTACAGTATCTAGACGAGAAACAGCATTATACTTTTTTTCAAAGATTTATTCCTAAAACGTCAAAAATACGCGCATTGTCCATAAGTAAATGGGCTAAAATGCGATTGGTATGTGAAGAACTTGGACCTACGTTTGTAAAATTCGGACAAATTTTAAGCAATAGGCCCGACTTGGTTCCTTTAGAATTGACTTTCGAATTGGAGAAGCTNCAGGATAATGTTCCTCCCATGTCCGAAAACGAATCAAAAAAAGTAGTAGAAACCGAACTAAAAGATAAGGTAGAGAATTTATTTGCATGGTTTGAGCCAGCTCCTTTTGCTTCAGCATCTATGGCACAGGTTCACAAAGTGACATTGCATTCAGGTAAACGAGTTGCTTTAAAAATACAAAGAGCTGGTATTTATGATATTATAATAGAGGACATTAAAGTAATGTATAGAATTGCCCATGTATTAGAAAGAAGAATTCCATCCATTAAAAGTTTTGACCCAGTTGGGTTAGTGAAAAATTTTGAAGATTCTATACTAAAAGAGCTTGATTTTATCCATGAATCCATTAATGTACAACGCTTTTATAATAATCTGGCTAAAGATGATTCAATGGATCAGTTTGCAGAAGCGCCAAGAGTGTATCCTGAATTGACCACAAACAAAGTTTTGGCCTTGGAATTTATTTCAGGAATTAAAATAAACAAAATTGATGAATTGAGGGCCAAAGAATTTGATACCAAAGTTATAGGACGAAGATTGGCCATTAGCTACTTTAAACAAATTTTTGAATATGGTTTCTTTCATGCCGACCCACATCCAGGAAATTTATTGGTTGTTCCAAATGGACATATTTGTTATTTGGATTTTGGTATGATGGGAAGCATGCTTCCAAGAGACATTTCTGTTTTTGGCCGACTTTTTATTGCTGTTACAGATAAAGACATAAAAAAAATCATAAAAGCGTTACAACAATTATCAAATAATGCTGCGATTGAGGATATGCGAAAATTGGAATTTGATATTAATGAATTTGTTGAAAAATATTATGTTAGAGATATCCATGAAAATGAAATGAGCACCATTTTGCTGGAACTTAAAGACATTATCGTTGCTCATGGCTTAAAAGTGCCAACCTATTTTTTCCTTTTCGCAAGATCGTTGGTAACAATAGATGGTGTTATTGAAAAACTGGATCCAGATTTTAACCAATTTGAAATTGTTAGACCATACTTAGTAAAAAGTGCAAAACGAAAATATAACCCCATTGTTATAGGGAAAAAGGTTGTCAACTCTTTATTGGAACTCTCTAATTATATAGAAGATTTTCCTTCAGATTTAAAAAATGCAATACGTAAAATTAATTCTGGCCAGATCAAAGTCGATTTGACCCATAAAGGGATTGATCCAATGGTGCACACCCTGCACAGGGTAACAAAATTATTGATTACCGCCTTTTTAATGGGAACCTTGATAATTGGGGCAACTTTATTTATTGTGTTCGAAATTCAACCGGTTTGGAAAGGGATTTCGGTTATTGGAATGATGAGTTTTTCATTGGCTGTTTTTTTGGGCTATGGTATGCTTATGAATATTAGGAAGGGCGATTACGACCATTGATCACATTAGTATAAACAAAAAAGAGCACAACTTAAAATTGTGCTCTTTTTTGTTTATATAAACTAAATTCAAGGTTTTGAAAAGGCGCTTTTTAAATGATCAAAAGCTTCAGAGATTTCATTTTGGAAATGTTCCAATCTGGACTCTTCTTTTTTCTTTGCGTATTTGCCTTTAAACTTATCTATAAAAGACATAAATTCTTGTTTTCCTTTTTCAAAACCATCCTTACTTTCTTTTTTGTCTTTACTGAATTTTTGCTCTAAAATTTCTAATTGTATCTTGAATTGTTCAATTTCAATAAGTGTAAAAGCATACATTCTATTTAAAGTTTCATTGCTTTTAATCTTAACTTCAATATCATGTATTGTAGAAAGCAGTTGTTTTTTCTGTTTTTTAAAGATCTCTTTGGTCTCAGTTTTTCCTAAGGCCAATTGTACACGTAGCTCATCAAATTTGGTATTAAGTTCTTCTATTTGGTCTTTAACGCCTTTTATTTTAAACTCGCTATCGTGAATAAATTGGTTAAACTTTTTTTTAACCTCTTCGTACTTATCTTGAGCTTCTGCTTTTCCTAAAGCAGCTTGAACTTGAAATTCTTCCAGCTCAACAGCTGTTTTTCTAAGTGCTCCTATTACTTTATCAACAAATTGATTGTCTTGTTTAGTTTTCATGATAATTAAATTTATGATATTACCAAAGGTCTAAACTATACTTCAATTTTAAAATGATTTCCATCAGTTACCACTATTTTTTTGCTGAAGGATTTTATGTAACACTGTATTGGTTAAAGCTCTATTTGTAGATTTATACCCAATTTCAAATATATCTTCCAGATGCTTTTTATCAAAAAGGCCAAATTTGCTTAAGCCCTTAGGGTATATAACCAAATCACAAGTATTAAATTTTTTTAAATCTTCTTTGACCGATTTTAATTTAAATGCACGTTCAACAACTTGATGAATATGTTTTAATTCTTTAAAAGGGATGACATCCATTCCATTTACATAAACTCCTATTAATATATCACACTTTTTTTTTAATAATTCAACTGGAAAGTTATTAAGTGAGCCGCCATCAACATAGTAAGAATCATCAATTTTCACAGGAGCAAATAAACCCGGGAAAGCTGCTGAAGCCAATACGGGTTTAATGAGCTCCCCTTTATCGAAAGTTTTAAGTTTTCCTGTTATTATATTTGCAGCAGTGATAATTAGTTTTTTCTGTAAGAAACTAAAATCATCATTTTTTAAATATGCCTTGAAATTTGAATAGAACTTTTCAGTGTCTAAAAAGCCGGGTTTGTTTATGGCATATTTTTTAATGTCCAATATTTGTATGCCCTTAAAAAAGGTTAACATTTCCTTCCAGTTATAACCATAAGCATATAAAGCACCAACAATAGCTCCAGCACTAGAACCTGCTATATGTGTTGGGAATATACCTTGTTCTTCTAATGCTTTTATTGTACCAATATGTGCAACTCCTCTCATTCCACCACCAGAAAGCACTAGACCTATTTTCATTTTATATGGATTTTCGCAAGCTAATTTGTGTTATTTTCTTTAATTTATGTTTCAATATGTAAATAAAAAAAAGTATTTAGACTTGTGTTTAGGCTTATCGTATTTTACGAATTACTGTTAAAAGTACCCCTAAACACAAGTCTTTACAATGATATATATCAAACTTGAAAGGCTTTGAGAATGGATTTTAATTTTTATAGTTTAATACCAATATTAAGTTACTCTATTAAAAATAAGTTTTGCAGAATAAACAACCCCTTCTTCTTCTAGTGATAATTCTATTGTCATTGTATTGTTCCCAAATGTAATTTTAACTTCTTCCTCACTTTCATCAGCTATTTTATATAGTATATATGCAGAGTCACCTATATTTTTCCATAATCTAACTTTTATGGGATATTCGATACAATCATTTGAGGTTTCATCATCTTCAAATTCTTGTTCAAAAAAGAACCCGTCTTCTAAAAATTCAAAAGTTTCCATTTCAACACACTCAGAAAGTGATATCTCTACTCCATTATCAAACTCTTGAACCAGTTTCCAATTTCCAATAATTGGATCTGGAACTACATCTTCATCAGCCGTAAATATTGTTTTTATTGAAAACGTAAATCCTTCAATGATTTCAGAATATTCAGCAATAAATGTATTCCCAACAAAAGTTACTTTTACACTTGGTGTATCTAAACCAGACATTGTATACATAGAATTTCCAAGATTTTCCCAAGTGCCATTAACTTGATCGTAAAGCAAACACTCGGTAAGTAGTTCATTGTATTCATAATCTTTTTCAATATAGGTGCCATTTTCAAAAACTTCAATGGTCATCTTTTTTTCACATTCATTGATCTGTTGATCAATATTGTTAATATATAACTGACTTAACCTCCATATGCCGACAATCTTTTCTGAATTTTGATTGTCATCATTGTCATCGCTACATGAATTAAAGCTTATTGCCATAATAAGCGCACTCATTAATAATAGTATTTTTTTCATGACATTTCATTTAATTATTTATGCTTAAAATTAAATCTGAAATCATGTTAAGTAAATGATTTCCATCAGTTGGGCAAGATGATTTTTATCATTTGGTATGACACAATTTTCCAATACATTTATTGATAGATAATGAATTTAGAATGAAAAGAGTCAATACGATATCGACTATTCTAAAAGCTTTTCTTATTGAAATTGGAGAAATGTCTCATTTTACTGCCCGATTTTTTAAAGAAGCAATAAAACCTCCATTTGAAATCAAAGAATTGTTGCGCCAATGTTATAACATGGGCAATAAATCGTTGTTACTGGTGGGGATAACGGGTTTCATTATTGGGCTGGTGCTCACCTTGCAAACCCGACCAACTCTTATGGAATTTGGTGCGGTTTCATGGATGCCATCAATGGTGGGAATCTCAATAGTTAGAGAAATTGGACCTATGATCACTGCTTTGGTTTGTGCTGGTAGAATTGGCTCAGGCATTGGCGCAGAATTGGGTTCCATGCGCGTTACCGAACAAATAGATGCGATGGAAGTCTCTGGGACTAATCCCTTTAAATACTTAGTAGTTACCCGAATTATGGCGACAACGCTTATGATTCCTTTGTTGGTAATCGCAGGTGACGCCATTGCATTATATGGTTCTTATTTGGTGGAAAATTTTAAAGGCAATGTATCCTTTCAACTTTATTTTAATCAAGTTTTCGATTCGTTGGAGTTTGGGGATATTGTGCCCGCAACAGTAAAATCATTCTTTTTCGGTTTTGCAATTGGGCTTGTTGGTTGCTTTAAAGGGTATTACTGTGGAAAAGGG
>BS_KBA_SWE02_21mDRAFT_10000543_pt1 | contig 14289 bp, 16 predicted proteins | sample BalSeasSWE02_21m_FD_9196 | JGI IMG/M metagenome (IMG submission 9196)
GCGGGACGCTCTTTAATAATTTAGTTGACCTTATTTGTGGTTGAAGTCAAAATCAGGGCATGCCAAGGACAGCAAGATTAGATGCTCCCGGCGTTTTGCACCACATAATGATTCGTGGGATAGAACGTAGGAAAATATTTCGCAACAATAAAGACCGAGAAGACTTTATTGAACGGCTCGAGGTTCTCTGCCCTGAGACGGAGACAAACTGTTATGCGTGGTCTTTTTTATCCAATCATGCCCATTTTCTTTTCCGTACAGGGAGGGAGTCCCTCTCCCGACTCATGAGACGCTTCCTCACTGGCTATGTTATCTATTAGGGATGTCGGCGTTGGTATGGATGAGGCGACCCTGCAGAGGATATTTGATCCGTTCTTTACCACCAAGGAGATGGGGAGGGGGACGGGGTTAGGTCTGGCTTCTGCCTACGGGATAATCAAAAATCATGGCGGCTTCATTGATGTCTATAGTAGGAAGGGGCATGGAACCACCTTCAATATCTATCTGCAGGCGACTGAAAAGGTGGCAACAGAAGAGAACCAAGAGCTTCAACGAACAACAGACCATCAACCAATGGAGAAGGAGATTGACAGCCGCAACACTGGTGCGATATCTTTCGAACAAGTGTCACGGATTTAGACCGCCACCCGTCTCGCATTTACTCCGCCATTCACACGGCAGAATTATATAATCATCTATATGCAGGTAAAAGGGGGTGAAGTAATGTTTGAAATATTATCTCAAACAGATAACAAGACAGTTTATGCGGCTCCGGACAGCACTGTACTGGAAGCCATGCTCAAAGCCAAAATCAATCACATCCATGTCTGTGGCGGCAATGCCCGGTGTACAACCTGCCGGATCTATATCATGGACGGATTGAGCAATTGTCTGCCCAGAAATGAAAAGGAAAAGCAGTTGGCCGAAAAACTGGGATTCCCCCGGAATATTCGATTAGCCTGCCAAACCAGGATAAGTGGGAACATTACTATTAGGCGTCCGGTCGTTGATGACTTGGATGTAAAAATCATCTTAAAGCAACGTGGTCACGCGCCTGGCACTAAACTTGGACATGGCACCGAACTTGGACAAGAGAAAGATCTGGCGATTCTCTTTACCGATATCGAAAACTTCACCGAATTTGCTGAGGCTTTGCCTGCTTATGACGTCGTGCATGTTCTAAATCGCTACTACCAAACGATGAACGAGATTATTGTGCATCATAAAGGTATTATCAGCGATGTAGCGGGAGACGGTATCTTGGCGTTGTTTGGGGTAACAGAAGATGACAAAAACCCTGTATTGGATGCCATCAATGCAGTTCGCGCCATGAACGCGGCTTTGACGCAGTTTAACGTTTATCTCAATCAAATGTATGATCGGTCTTTTGGGATCAGGGCAGGAATAAACTTTGGAAAAGTCATTGTAGGCGATTTTGATACAGGCATGATGAGTAAAATTTCCGCTATTGGAGACGCTGTTAATTTGGCAAGTCGGATTGAAACTGCGAATAAGGATTTCGGCACAAAACTGCTGATCTCCCAATGGGCCAATGAGAAAATACGAGGGGTGGTAGAGACCCGCAGAATGAATTCTGCCAGACTAAAAGGCAAGTCCGGTGAATATGTCCTCTATGAGGTTGAAATCTGAATTAAGACAAGGGGGACGTTCTCAACTTTTAAACTTTACATGGAAATCGAGATATGCCAAAAGGCGTTATGCTAAGAAAAACACTTTAAGCCGATATATAAACGCCCCTTTCCTTGCTGGTGATCTTTCCCTGTTGCCTGGCCCGGTAGATGACATTTCTGATCCGGGTCTCGCCAAACCCGGTTTTTTCCCTGATCGTGGCCACAGTAACGCCTTTTCTGCTCCCTTGCACAATCTCCATCACCGCCTCAAATACCGCCTTGGGCTTTTTCTTTCCCGGTCAGGAAACCAAGCATGCCCGAAGGCATCCATATACGTGGAAGAAACAAATAGAAGAACCAGGGAGACGCTTATAATAAATGATGCGAGCTTTTTCATTTGGATTTTCCTTGGCATAGTCGCTCAACGTTGCGGGATATCATGAAATCCAATCAATATGTGTTTTTATCGAGTTGCCAATGGTATTCAGGCTTATCCTGATTTTCTTTTCCCTGCGAAGGGTCAATAAATGTTCCACTGCTTCTTCCTGGGGCATATCTTCTAAGCCTGGAAACTCCTTCACGACATCATTAAAACAGCGGAGGAGATAGTCTCTTAAAAGGGCTTCTGCTTTCTTTTTTAGTTCTTCTTCATCCATCATTCCCTTCCCCATTGACCTTATCCTTCATGACATCGGAACACCTAAATTTCACAACCCGCCTGGCATCCAGCATCAGGCCGTTTCCAGTATGAGGGTTTCTTCCCTTCCGTTCATTTTTGTCTTTCACATAGAACTTTCCAAAACCGATGATCAGGATATCCTCACCAGATGTCAATGTGCGTTTCATGATTTCCAGGAGGGATTCGACTGCAGACGTGGATTGCTGTTTTTGGAGTCCTGACTTTTCGTAAACGGAATCAATCAAATTTGCTTTCGTAACGGCCATAGGGATAACCTCAATTTAAAATGCTTTGCATGGTGTTTTGTATGGATATGCCCATCAGGAGATTTGCCTCATAGGTTTCATACATAAAATTTTCCTTGTATTGGACTTTTCCTCGATACCTTTCTTTCAGTTCCATCTCCCCATCCTCATCCATTTGAAGGAGAGCCTCTGAACATTCAGAACACGCAGGCCCACGTTCGATTTCATTTTCATAGAAATACGGAATCCAGCCCTGATCCATTGCGTCTTCAATGGAATCTATTTCTATGCCGCAGATTACACATGTCATGGTTTATCTCCCTTTTTGAAGTGCTCGGAGAAAGTAGCTTGAAATTCAGTATTTTGTCAAGGGAGTCGGCTTATCTTATGAAAGCGACCCTGCTATCAGGATATTGTTGATCTTTACTTGGATTATTCTTGACTATTCATCCAATATCAAGATATTTTTTCATACGTAATCCGGGAACTGAATATGGTCATCAGAAGGGAGGATTGCCATTTGATTTTTCTGATGGTCAAAAAGTATCAGGTAATGCTCCTGAGAATTCTCGTGCTGGTATCCCTGTTTAGCGGAGCTGGAACTTTCATCTTATGGGATCATTTTAGAGTCCAGAGGGATTTCTCAGAACTGAAGGCCCTCCTGAGACAAACCCGCAATGAGGCAATTCATGAAGATCGGACTTTTCTCGTTTCCTTTCTCGTTAAAGAGGTTGTCGTCAAGGATAGGGATAGTGGAGAAAGAAATGAATGAATGTCACAAAAAGCGTTTCGGAACCGTCGCCGTTGAAAAGAAGTTTATTACAGAGGAACAGCCCCTTGAGGCCATGACCATACAAGTCCGTGATAGCATGGCGGGTAAGAGACACAGACTTACAGGAACCATATTGTTTGAGCTGGGATATATGAATGTCAAACAGGTGGATGAGGTATTACGGTCCATGGCGTTGTCTACAAAAGATCCTCTTGGAAGAGTTATTTAGTTAGGAGCCCTTAATTCACCCGGCATAGCGAATGAGGCGAAATGGAAACTCAGCCTGATCAAAACGAACTTTATTCAGTTTTAACTGAAAATGCCCACTTAAAGGAAACCATTGTAGCATTGCGTAAAGAATTGGAGAAATTGTTGGTCCAGAACGAGAATCGCGTTCAGGAAGCCGTCCTTCTTGCCAACAATGAGATAGCAGAGCTCAAAGATGCCATTACCGCGCTGCGTGATGAATTGGAGAAGATCGAATACGAAAAAATGGAAAGTGTCCAGAATGCATTAGCCTCTGCCAATGACGAGATCATTCAGTTGAAGGCCATGGTCATTGCATTACGCAATGCACTGGAACAAACCAGAATCACTTACGAAGAAGACGTCCAGAAACTTGAAAAGACGAAATGTGACGAGGTCATACAACTGCGTGAGACTATTCAGGCTCTTCGTAATTCAATGGAGGACCGCAATGCAAAAAAACCCTGAAACGATCCGGAATTCGGTAAATCAAACCTCCGATTCGGGTACCGAAGAAGGCATCAAATTGCTGCAAGCCCAGATGCTGCTCAATGTTTCCAAAACAGTGGCGGCATTTGAGACGTTGGATGAGATGCTCGCAGCACTTGTGGACATGACGGCAAGTGCGGTCGACGCTGACCGTTGCACCATCTTTTTGCATAATAGTGAAACCGGTGAATTGTACTCAAGGGTAGCACATGGGGATTTGCATCGGGAAATCAGGGTGTTGAGCAACCGGGGCGTGGCCGGGCATGTCTTCACAACAGGCATAGGCGTCATTGTCCATGACGCCTATGCAAATCCAAATTTTGATCGTTCTGTAGATCAACGAACCGGCTATCAGACAAAAAACATCCTCTGCGTCCCAGTCAGGACCGTGAGGGGCGAGATTATCGGTGTGGCGCAGGCCCTGAACAAAAAGGAAGGTCTCTTTACAGAAAACGATCTGATACTTCTCGAAGCCATGACAACTCAGGCTGCGGTTGCCATTCAGAGTACCCAATTAATTGAACAGATAAAAAAGGCCGCCCTGCAGGAGACAGAGTTCTTTGATGTCATCGCTGATGTGACCTCCGAAATCGACCTCAGCGCGATACTTGGAAAAGTCATGTCCCAGGCAACGAAAATGCTGAATGCGGAGCGCTCGACCCTCTTTCTGAACGATGAGAAAACAGATGAGCTTTTTTCTCAGGTGGGAGAAGGTCTGGGGGTGATAGAAATCCGCGTACCCAATCATCTGGGCATTGCCGGGACTGTTTTTACGTCCGGAGAAACGGTGAACATACCCTATGCCTATGCCGACCTCAGGTTTAACCCCGCCTTTGATAAAAAAACCGGCTTTTTCACCAGATCCATTCTCTGCGTTCCGGTCGTCAATAAGGCGGGCAAGAAGATCGGTGTTACCCAGGTACTGAACAAACGTGGAGGACCGTTCACGAGAGAAGACGAATCGCGTCTTAATGCATTCACTGCGCAGGTTTCTATTGCACTGGAAAACGCCAAACTTTTTGACGATATTCAGAACATGAAAAATTACAGCGAGGCGATGCTCGAAAGTATGTCAAACGGTGTGATTACCCTGGATGAAGACGGAAAGATCATCACCTGCAACTCGGCGGGGTTGCGCATCATGCAGGTTTCGTCGGAAAATATTCTCGGTCTTCCATACGAGGAATATTTCGCCGGCGCAAACGCCTGGATATCTGAAAAAATCAAACGGGTTGAGGAGACGCATGTTACCGATGTAACGATGGATGCGGAAATGGAATCCAGCGAAAAAAAGATGTCTGTAAATTTAACAGTCCTCCCCCTGCTGGGATTCAAACAAAAAGAACTGGGGTCCATGATCATCATGGACGATATTACGACAGAAAAGCGCATGAAGTCCACCATGTCTCGATATATGGATCCCGGACTGGCGGACCAGGTTCTGGACGATGGTGAAAATTTTCTCGGAGGAAGAAGCACCACAGCAACAGTGCTTTTTTCCGACATACGCGATTTCACCACGCTGACCGAAGAGATTGGAGCACAGGGGACTGTATCTCTCCTCAACGAGTATTTCACGCTGATGGTGGATTGCGTTCAAAACGAGGCAGGGATGCTCGACAAATTCATCGGGGATGCGATGATGGCCGCTTTCGGGATACCGATCCCACGCGATGACGACGAAGATCGGGCCGTGCGTGCAGCCATTGCAATGATTAATGCCTTGAACATTTGGAACAAAAACCGCATAAACGACGGAAAAAAAGCAATAGAGATAGGGATCGGGATTAATACAGATCTGGTGGTTTCCGGAAACATAGGTTCCCAGAAGCGCATGGATTACACGATGATCGGTGATGGCGTAAATCTGGCAGCACGCCTGGAAAGCGCCTGCAAACAGTATTTCGCCAAAATCCTGATCAGTGAGAATACCTACAGAAAATTGCGCGGCACCTATCGAAGTCGTGAGATCGACTGGGTCGTGGTGAAAGGAAAAAGCCAACCGGTAGGTATTTATGAAATCCTCGATTACCATACCGATGAAACGTTCCCCCACTTGATGGAGGCCGTAAACAATTTCAAGAACGGATTAACCATGTATCGGGAAGGAAAATGGAACCAGGCGATCGAGGCATTCCAAGAAACCCTCAACATCAATCCTAATGACAGACTGCCGGGGATCTATATTGAGCGGTGTGCACACCTGAAGAAAAATCAGATGGAAAACAATTGGGACGGTATCTGGATAATGAAATCAAAGTAACAGGGGCTGGCGGAACCGGAAGCTTCCTATGGGTAATCCTGACTCCAAAAATATTATGCCAAACCAAAAAGATCTACACGACCTGCTGCAAATGGATTCCCCTCAAGCGGTCCTGGAGGAAGTCTTAATCATTCTCCGCATGATCTCGCGACATTTCGATGTCATCCCGGTCAGGTCTACGTTCATCACGACAGTGAGCCTTTACGAGGGGAGATATCCCGGTTATAAGAAATGCAACACCCCGTACCATGACCTTAATCATGTCACCGACACTTTTTTGGCCATGGAACGACTGATACACGGGGCCTTCATTGAAGGAGAATACCTCCCTGACCGTGAAATAGCCATAGGCTTAATGGCGGCTCTTCTGCACGATGCTGGATATATCCAGCAAGCTCATGATAATGAAGGCACCGGATCAAAATATACGATGACCCATGTTAAACGGAGCATGACGTTTTTCAGATCCTATGGTAAGCAATACGGCCTCTCAGAAGAGGAAATTGCTGCAGGCCAGAGCATGATTCTCTGTACAGACCTCGCGGTAGATATCTCCACCATTCCATTTTCTAATACTGGAGTTGAGCTTCTCGGAAAGATGCTGGGGGCAGCCGACCTGCTGGCTCAAATGTCTGACAGGAAATACCTGGAGAAACTCTTGTTTCTTTACCATGAGTTTAAGGAAGGGCAGGTAGATGACTACAAGAGCGAAATAGATCTCCTTCGAAAAACCGTCGGGTTCTATGGCTTCATCGAACAACGCTATGAAACAGCCCTCGGTGGAGTCCATCGTTTCATTCTCCGGCATTTTGAGAACAGATGGAATATCTCTGAGGATCTATATCAACGGGCAATCTACAACCAGAAGAATTACCTGTGTCAAATTCTGGCCATCCCGGATACCGACCCCCGGGGCTATTTGAAGCGTGACCGGATTGTGGATAAGGTACGATAGGAATACGGGGGAAATGATGGTATAGACGGTTCCATTTGAGTCCATGTCATAGTTGATCGCCTGCCTGACCTTTCTGTGCATCCTATTCAAAGTTCCCGGTAATGGATTCCACAATTAAAAAAAAGACCATTCCGCCATAAGATCTCCATTCCTGGCCGGTCTTTGAATAAGCTTGTGGTGGATATCTTTTATATTTTGCCATGGCCTGAGACTGCACTAAGGGGGAAACTCTTTGAGTTATGCTGATAGGAACGTACCCATCCCATGGCAAAATGCAATCAAGAGCATGGTTGAAACATGGCGTTAGAGTTTCTGGAATATGAAGATTCCCCATTTGCGTTCGACCGGGAAACATGGGAAACATTCTCGATGGGTTGAAGTGACAGGTCCAAATGGGCCAAAATAGAGAATCCTGATGTTGCTTTCAGGATTCGAGAAAACTCATCCGTCATATAGGAAATTGAAGCAAGGTTTCTTGCCGATGCTCTTCACGGGAACCTGCCGCGGAACGGGTTACAGAACTTCCATGATTGATCTGTCAGTCTTGCATGATTTTGGCCGATTTGGGGTGAAAAATGATGCAAGAAAGTTTCACATTAGGGTGCTGCGAGATACCAATAAATCCTGCTCAGATTATACCATCTCCCAAGTTGGGAATTGTACAGTGTAAAAGGGTCCTAAAAGACCAATTTTTCTTGACATAAGGTATTTTTTATCATTTCATCGTTGGAAATATTCTTACAAACCATCAACCTCTATCCAGGAGGTCATCCATGGAAAAACCCCTCAAACTGTGCGTGCCCATCTCCTGACAGAATCTTGTTCTGTCGGGAGTTTCCATTTCTCCAACACCAAATCTCAAATCCTTCGTGAGAGGGAACGGGAATCTACTGGCCCATGGCAAAAAGCCTCAACTCACATGCACGGATGTAAAGTATCAAAATGGAATGCCGGAAACGCCGATAGGCTATAGCTCGAAAATTAGGCGCCTTCGTTCTGCATAATGAGCGTGCAAAGGTATTTCTAAGAAACAGGAGGTAAATGATGCCAAAGAAAAAAGTCCTCTTTATCAGCGGCTCGTTGGGTTTGGGGCATGCCAGCAGGGACCTTGCAATCGCAAGGGAACTTCGCCGTCTTGACCCGGAAATGGGCATCGCCTGGCTGGCAGCTCCACCGGCGAGTTCGATTCTGAAAGAAGCAGGGGGAGGAGCTTCTACCCCAGGCCGATTTGTATGCTGATGACACTCTGGTCGCTAAGAAAAGTGCGAAACAGGGCCATCGACTGAACCTTCTGAAGTATCTCTTCAAGGCTATGGGCAGTTGGAAGAAAAACGTAAAGATATTCGAGCAGGTAGTCGGTAGTGAAAAATTCGATCTTATCATAGCAGATGAGGCGTATGAAATAGGCGAAGCCCTGAAAAACAAGAAAATGCGGGATCGGATAGAGGCGCCTTTCGTGATGATCTATGACTTCCTCGGGAACTTTTCCATGTCATGGAACCCTGTCGAGAAATTCGGGATTTATCTGTGGAACAGAAAATGGGCCGAGATTACAGGCTTCTATTCTGACAAAAGGAATACAGCTCTTTTCGTGGGTGAACCGGAGGATGTTCCACTTACAAGCCTGGGATTTTGTCTACCCGGTTGCCGAGAGGTTGCCGAGAAGGCCTGCCATTTTACAGGTTACGTATTGCCGTTTGATCCCTCATCATATACTGACAAGGCGATGATCCGAGAGAAGTTGGGGTATGATGGCCAAGGATCGTTGGTCATCTGCTCTATCGGGGGCACCTCAATCGGCAGGGATCTGCTCTCACTGTGTGGAAAGGCGTATCCGATGATCAAAAAACAAATCCCCGACCTTCACATGGTTCTCGTTTGCGGTCCCCGACTGTCAGCCGATTCATTGAATGTGCCAAAAGACTTGGATGTCAGAGAGTACGTTCCTGCGCTTCATGAGCATTTTGCGGCATGCGATTTGGCTATTGTTCAGGCAGGTGGCACGACTACGCTCGAGCTTACCGCCCTCGGAAAGCCGTTTCTCTATTTCCCTATAGAGGGGCATTGGGAACAGCAAATCCATGTGGCGAGCCGGCTTGCCAGACATCAGGCCGGAATCAAAATGCAATATTCCCAAACAACACCCGAGATTTTAGCTGAAATGATTGTCTCTAACATTGGGAAAGTGGTCACCTATCCTCCCATCCATACAGATGGTGCACAAAAAGCCGCTCAATTGATCAACCAACTTCTTTGACCCTGCCTTCGATTGGTTCCGTTGAGTCTGAGGATTTTTTTATGAAATGCCCTAAATGCCAGCATGAGAATCCAGAAGGCCTGAAATTTTGTGTCGAATGTGGAAATAAATTAGAAATAATATGTTCAAATTGCGGTTTTGGTAATGCACCAAGTTTTAAATTCTGCGGTGAATGCGGCAATGACGTGTCCCTCCCATCTGAACCGACACAAAAAGAGCTTTCTTTTGATGAAAAATTAGACAAAATCCAGCGTTATCTTCCTATGGGACTGACTGAGAAAATCCTGTCCCAAAGGAATAAAATCGAAGGCGAACGCAGGCACATCACGGTCATGTTCTGCGATATGGAAGGTTTTACCTCCATGGTCGAAAGGCTTGGTCCTGAAGAAGCTTATTCCATAATGGACGAGATCTACGAGATCCTGATTCACAAAGTGCATGACTATGAGGGTACAGTGAACGAGATGACCGGCGACGGGGTCATGGCCCTTTTTGGAGCCCCTATTGCGCTGGAGGATGCACCCGAGCGTGCTGTCCGCTCGAGCCTGGCGATTCACAAGGAGATGGCCAAGTTCAATGATCAAAAAAAGAATTTAGGTCAAATACTACCCATCAGGATGCGTATCGGGATTCACTGTGGACCCGTGGTCGTAGGCACCCTTGGTAACAGTCTCCGTGTTGAGTTCAAGGCCGTTGGGGACACCGTGAACCTGGCCTCCCGTATGGAGAGTTTGGCCGAACCGGGTACTACCTATGTGACCGATGAGATCTTTAGTCGCACAGAGGGGCTCTTTCGGTTCGAAACCTTAGGGGAAAAAAAGATTAAAGGTAAGGAAAAGCCGGTCAAGACCTACCAGGTTATCGCCCCCAGCGACAAAAGGACAAGATTTGATATCCGTGCAAAACGAGGCATAACACCTTTTGTGGGACGACAACGTGAGCTGGAGCTTTTACTTGAGGCTTTTGAGCGTACTGCTTCGGGCAGTGGACAGGCCATGTCAATTGTGGCCGACGCCGGGGTAGGAAAATCGCGTCTTCTGTATGAGTTCAGAAAGGCCGTAGCGAACGAGGATGTTATTTTATTACAAGGTCAGTGTAGCTCTTACAGTATAAACACACCATATTTTACCGTGATAGATATCTTGAAGGACAATTTCCGGATTATGCGCGGAGATAGCCCTCTGGAAATAAAGGAAAAAATTAGAAGAGGTCTCAAAAATGTAGATGCTGACCAGGAGCAGACACTTCCATACATCCTGGATCTCTTTTCTTTGGAAAATGGCTTCGATACTCTTAGGGATATCGATCCGGAAATCAAGCGGAGAAGAACCTTTGAGGCACTGAGGGAGATTACACTGAGGGGGTCGCAGGTAAGGCCGTTGGTGATGATCATCGAAGACCTCCACTGGGTTGATAAGACCTCAGAAGAAAGTATCAGACTCCTGATCGAACATATTGCGGGGGCTAAGGTATTTCTGATCTTCACCTTTCGACCCAATTATGTTCCTATCTGGGGTGGAAAGTCCTATTACGGCCAAATCCACCTGAATCGGCTTTCAAAGAAGGAAAGCCTTGGAATTATCAAGGCGCTTTTGAATGCAGAGACTGTCGAAGAGGACATTGCGAAACTTCTTTTGGACAAAGCCGAAGGAGTCCCTCTCTTTGCGGAGGAATTCACCAGATCCCTTAAGGAAGCAGGGTATGTAATTGGTGTAGATGGTCGTTGTTGTCGGAAAGCGGATTTTGATTCCATTCGCATTCCGGGCACCATTCATGATGTGTTGATGGCAAGAGTGGACAGACTACCTGAGGATGCGAGAGAGATTTTGTTGGCCGGAGCGGTGATCGGAAGGGAATTTAGCTGGGACCTGATAGAAGAAATCACCGGAATTCCCGAAGTGAAACTTCTATCCCGACTCTCAAAATTAAAAGAATCTGAGATTATTTTTGAAAGAGGTATCTTTCCCCAGGCGAATTACATCTTTCATCATGCAATGACACAGGAACTCCTTTACGAATCAATGCTTCCGGCCAAACTTAAAAACTATCATAACACCATCGGCCAGGCGATCGAAAGGCTATATCCAGACAGCTTGGAGGAACATGCTCCCATACTGGCCGTGCATTTCACACGAGGGGGCGAACCTGAAAAGGGATACCGATTTCATCATCTGGCCGGCGACCGCGCTGCCGCCTCCTATGCTAATCGGGAGGCCATGAATCACTTTCACGAAGCTTGGCGTTTGGCCGGTGGGGGGCCAAAAAATCGTGACGCGGAGGAAAGGCGTCTGGATACAGTTGTCAAACTGGCGGAGGTCATGGAACCCTTAGGAAAGTTTGAGCCGACCCTAGTGCTTCTTCAGGAGATACTCGAGAGCTCCACAGGTGCTGAGGACCCCCACGCTATGACGGGATTCATTACTGGATGGGCAACACTCTCGGGAACCTGGGTCGTTACGATGACGCCCGGGAACATCTCTTTCGTTGTCTGGAATTATCACAAGCGTCAGGGAATAAAGAGACAGAAGGGAAGGCCCACGAATACCTGGCTCAGTTAGAATATTTTCATGGCTATTATGCTCGGGCCCTAGATCACGCGGAGGCATCTGTTCGTTGTTTGCGCAAGACCGTGAATCCTTCACGCCTGGCGTGGACACTCGTCACCAAATGGCTAATTTTGTCTCACTTAGAACGAGAGGATGATTACAAAGTATTTCTGAAAGAAACAGCAGACTGGGTAGAACGTTCCGGGAACGACCGTATCCAATGTTGGTTTCTTGTGGCACTTTCTACATGCTTTTTCTATCTGGGACAATACGAAAAGGCTGAAAAGATATCGTTAGAAGGCCATTGAACTGGCCGAAAAGATCGGAGAGGGAATTCTATCCATGTTTCTCTTCTGTTCTGCAGGGCATTCGGCCCTCTATGCGGGTAAAACTGGATATGCATTAGATCTTCTTCAGCGGGGAACAACTGAAGGCGAAAAAGTGGGGCACTCAGTAGGTTTGGCATACATCCGTACATACCTGGCAGAGGCTTTACTCCGTTCAGGCAGGGTTGATGAGGCGGTGGAGCCTGCTGAAGCAGCTCTGCTTTTCTGTCAGGCACTGGATCTGGTGCCTTTCCTTGAAAATGCACTTGAAATCAATGCAGAGATCCTTGCTCATCGTGATCCATTGGAAAAGACACGTATTGATGAAATGATGGAACAGGCTGCTTCTCTGGTCGAACGAGGCAATTCACCTTGGAGAAAGATTCAATATCTCATGGCCCGAGCCAGGATAGGGTTGAAGCTCGGCATGATCGAAGCTGCCCGCAAGGACTTGGCGGAAGCACGGGCCATTTACCTGGAGATGGGTTTGGAAAACGGGACCGGGGAGCTAAGGTCGATTGAGACGGCACTTAAAGAAGCAGACATTTAAAGGAGGATGGCATAATGAGACTGATGGCCGTAATGGCTCACCCGGACGATGCTGAGATCTGGTGCGGGGGGACGCTCACCCTTCACGCAGAAAAGGGAGACACTGTTCGCATCTGCACTCTCAGCTATTCAGAAGACTCTACCCGAGGCATGGAGGCTCTGGAAGGGGCAAAACGGATGGGCTGTGAAGTAGAACTCCTTGGGTTGAAGGATACATCAATCAGAGACAGCGATGAAGCGGTAGAAAGACTCAGAAGATCCATGGATTCATTTCGTCCTGATACTATCATAGCCCATTGGTTCGATGATATGCACCCCGATCACGAGGCAACATTTCGTGTTCTTCGTCGGGCATTTGTTTGTGGTTTTTTGGGCAACTCCATAGATGATATTAAGGCCATTCCGCGAATTTTCTGCTGCGACACCTACAACTCTCTTGGACTGCATGGCCCCTTCGAACCAGATAATTTCGTAGACATCACCCAAATCTGGGAAAAAAAGAAAGCTGCCATCAAAGCACACGAAAGCCAGCCTTTTTCAATTTTTATGGATATGAATGAGCAACAATGCCTTTCCCATGGCAGAGCATCAGGGACAAAACTAGCCGAAGGATTCCTTTATCTGCCCTTATTTGGTCGCCCTGATGATGGAGATCCGTTAGGTGGTTGATTAGAACATTAAAGATTTGGGATTATTTCTTGGATTAACTCGGAAAATCCCAAGATCATTCAATGAGGCATGAATCAATGGCAATTAGATATCGCGAACCAGGACAAGGACGGCTATGGGAGAGCTGTAAAATCTTAAAAGCTGTTTCTATATGTTGTGGTTCCTATAAATCAGGTAAAACTGCACCATGCCTATATCATTGGTGAATTTTGATATTTTTGAAAAGGGTGAAGAATTGATCTGTCAGTGTTGCACGGTTTTGGCGGATGTGCTAAGAAGATTTATGCAAGTAAGATTCTTCCCCCAACGCATGAGATAAAAATTATATAGCTCTATATCTTGTGGTCGTAAGAATTTTCAGTGTGACTTCAGAAACCTAACCAGTTACTTGTGTATCTCACAGCCTCTCTTCATAATTAAGACAATTTCACTTTGTTTTTCAGCAATTTATATATTATAAGATATATTTAACACAATAGAAAATGGAAAGAGGATATATCATGCCTGAGATCATGACCACCAAAGAAATTGCTAAGTATTTGAGGTTACACGAGATTACAATTTGTAAATATGCAGCTGAAGGTAAGATCCCTGCAATTCGGATTGGTAGAGTCTGGCGGTTTGACAAAGAAGCTATTGATAAATGGATCAGTGAAGGTCAG
>BS_KBA_SWE02_21mDRAFT_10000544_pt1 | contig 14287 bp, 12 predicted proteins | sample BalSeasSWE02_21m_FD_9196 | JGI IMG/M metagenome (IMG submission 9196)
GTGAAGGCGCTCCGCGGGAGGGGGTTGCAACATTTAGAAATATACCTGACGGTACTTTTTTTCCCGTTATAGTAAGTAATGTTTGGGCTAGTGTTGATAATGGAGACCCAACAACCTGCGCTGACATAGTAGCTCTTTACTAATGGGATTTGGAATTGGCATTGGTATAGGTTGGCCTAATGCAAGCGCAGGAGGCGGAATAGCGCCGCCAACTGTTGTTATTGGAGATCAAACTTGGATAACAGAGAACCTTGACGTGGACACGTATGCTGACGGTACTGCCATACCCCAAGTAACTGACCCAATTGAGTGGGCTGCATTAACTACTGGAGCATGGTGTTATTATAACAACGACCCTGCAAATGAAGCAATTTATGGAAAATTATACAATTGGTATGCGGTGAACGACTCAAGAGGTTTAGCCCCAACAGGTTATCATGTACCTACTGATGCAGAATGGACCACTTTAACCACCTATTTAGGGGGAGAGGATGTTGCTGGTGGTAAATTGAAAGAAATGGGTATAGTGCATTGGAACACCCCTAACACAGCTGCTACAAATGAAAGTCTTTTTACAGGTCTTCCGGGAGGGTATCGCACCAACGATGGAACATTCAACAGCATTGGCTACGTCGGTAGCTGGTGGAGTTCCTCAGAGAACGATACAGCACTCGCCTGGTTCCGCTACCTGAATAATTACTACGGGAATGCCTACAGAAGCAACTACTATAAGACGCACGGTTTCTCTGTAAGATTAATAAAAAATTAACAATTAAATTAAATAAAAATGGAAATTACAAAACAGATTACAGCAGAACAATTAGAGAAAATCGTAGCAGGACAAAAAGATTTGTCGGCTATCTTATCAAACATTGGCGTATTAGAATCTCAAAAACACGGGTTCTTGCATCAACTAGCAGATTTAAATAAATCAATTGAAGAATTTAAAGCAGAACTAGAAGCAGAATACGGAGCAATCAATATTAATTTAGAGGACGGTTCATATACTGAAATTGAAAAACCAGTAGTAGAATAATGAGCGCAGTTATTCGTAAGATAAGCATTGGAACAGATTATAAGAATGAGGCAATGCATTATTCTATTGGGCAATCTGTATATGGCGGTCATGAAATAGCTTATATAAAGTTAGACAGTAAAGACTCTTCTTATAATATATATATAAAGAAAGATGATGAAGTAATGCCGTGGAAAAAGTTTAATGCTAATATGGCAATATCTGTAGAATACGACTTAGAGTATTAATGAAAAGCGTATTTGACTTTATTGTAAAGCCATTAGGTGATAGATATGATAATAAAATAAATATAGATGGAAAAGATTTAATACTTAACACAAAGGTAGAGAATTTTAAATCTGTTAATAATTTAGCTGTTGTAGTTTCTACGCCATTGGCATATTCAACTGACATAAAAGAAGGTGATATTGTAGTAATACATCATAATATTTTTAGAAAATTTTATGATATGAAAGGGAAACAAAAAAATAGTAAGTCTTACTTTCTTGAAGATTTATATTTTTGTCAGCCTGATCAAATATATTTATATAAAACAGATAAAAAATGGATGTCATTTGGAGATAGGTGTTTTATAAAACCTTTAAAAAATATTGACTATTTAAAACTCGATAAAGAACAAAGACTTATTGGAGTATTAAAATATGGAAACGAGTCTTTAAACAAGCTTAAAATCAATCCAGGAGACCTAGTAGGGTATACTCCATACGGAGAGTTTGATTTTATAGTTGACGGAGAAAGATTATATTGTATGAAATCTAATGATATTGTAATTAAATATGAATATAAAGGAAACGAAGCTGAGTATAATCCAAGCTGGGCACAAAGCAGTTCTTGAATTAATTAAAGTTGCTGAAGAAGCAATTCTAAATAACGGAGACGATGATTTAAGTGCAGACAAATTAAAAAATGCCGCTGCTACAAAAAAACTAGCTATCTTTGACGCTTTTGAAATTCTAACTAGAATACAGGAAGAAGATAAAATGCTAGAAGAAGCAGAAAAAGGGACTACTACAGTTGCATTTAAAGGCTTTGCGGAAGGAAGATCCAAATGACATACGAGCAATCTTTATATAAAAAATTACCTAGTCATATAAAACAAAGCGTTATTAATCAAAACAATAGGCTTAAAAAATGGAACTATGGGTATAATAAAGATCATGATATGGTTGTTATTAGTAAAACTGGAAAGATTGGTGAAGTTATTGAAATCCAAGATTTAAAAATAGCATTACCTTTAATAGAAACAACTTATTCTAGATCTTCAAAAAAAGAGGATCAATATTGGGAAAAAATACCATATCCCAAAGAATTAGAAAAAATAAAAAATGTATTTGATTGGAATAAATATCCCGATCATTTCAAAGAAAAATGGTATGATTATGTAGATACAGAGTTTAAAAGAAGAGACGAAGGTATATTCTTTAATAACAATGGTATTGCAACTTATATGACAGGTACGCATTATATGTATTTGCAATGGAGTAAAATAGATGTAGGAGCTCCGGATTTTAGAGAATCAAATAGATTATTCTTTATATTTTGGGAAGCATGCAAAGCAGATCCTAGATGTTATGGAATGTGCTATTTAAAAAATAGACGTTCTGGATTTTCATTTATGTCGTCCGCGGAGTTAGTTAATCAAGCTACAATATCTAGTGATTCTAGATTTGGTATACTATCAAAATCAGGATCTGACGCTAAGACTATGTTCACCGATAAGGTGGTGCCGATATCATTAAACTATCCTTTCTTTTTTAAACCTATCCAAGATGGTATGGATAGACCTAAAACAGAATTAGCTTATAGAGTACCCGCGTCAAAGTTCACAAGAAGAAAACTTGACAATAATGAAAACCCAGAAGATATTGAAGGATTAGATACTACAATTGACTGGAAAAATACAGGAGACAACTCTTATGATGGAGAAAAGTTAAAACTTTTAGTACATGATGAAAGTGGTAAATGGTTAAGGCCCGATAATATTTTAAATAACTGGAGGGTTACCAAAACTTGTTTAAGATTAGGTAGTCGTATTATTGGTAAATGTATGATGGGTTCTACTTCTAATGCTTTAGACAAAGGGGGAGACAATTTTAAAAAACTTTATTACAATTCTGATGTTACAAAAAGAAACCGCAATGGACAGACTAGTTCAGGATTATATAGTTTGTTCATACCTATGGAATGGTCGTACGAAGGATTCATTGATACTTATGGGATACCTGTATTCGATACGCCAAGAAAAGCAATTAAAGGCGTCGACGGGAATGAAATAGAATACGGAGTAATAGAGCATTGGCAAAACGAAGTTGATGGTTTAAAAAACGATCAGGACGGATTAAATGAATATTATCGCCAATTCCCAAGAACAGAACAACACGCATTTAGAGACGAAGCAAAACAATCTTTATTTAATCTTACAAGGATATATGAACAGATAGATTACAATGATGATCTAAAAAATTCTAACGTTGTAACAAGAGGCAGTTTTCAATGGCTTAATGGAATTCAAGATACCGAAGTTGTATTCTACCCTAATAAAGATGGTAGATTTTTAATTTCGTGGATTCCGCCTAAACATATGCAAAACCGCGTAATAATAAGAAATGGGTTGAAATATCCAGGCAATGAACATACCGGAGCATTTGGCTGTGATAGTTACGATATTTCAGGAACAGTAGACGCAAGTAGAGGTTCTAACGGAGCATTACACGGGCTTACTAAATTTTCAATGGAAGATGTCCCACCAAATCATTTGTTTTTAGAGTACATTGCAAGACCTCAAACGGCTGAAATATTTTTTGAAGATGTGTTAATGGCTTTACATTTTTATGGGATGCCTATACTAGCAGAAAATAACAAACCTAGATTACTTTACTACTTAAAAAGAAGAGGTTATAGAGGGTATTCAATGAATAGGCCAGACAAGGTTTGGAATAAATTATCTCCAGCTGAAAAAGAAATTGGGGGAATACCAAACTCATCACAAGACATATTACAAGCGCATGCTTCAGCTATTGAAACGTTTATAGAAAACAACGTTGGATTTAATAATAACTCATACGGTACTGTATANTTCCAAAGAACATTAGAAGACTGGGCAAGATTTAATATTAACAATAGAACTAAGCACGATGCATCCATTAGTTCAGGGTTGGCAATAATGGCATGTAATAAACACTTGTATGTGCCGACTACACCTTATGAAAAGCCTAAAGCAATGTTAGGTATCAAAAAATATAATAATAGCGGATATAGTTCAAAAATAATAGAATAAATGGTTTATACAAATACTAATAGTTCATTCCCAAGTCAGGTAGTACCGGACGAAGAAAAACAAAGCTTAGAATATGGATTTGCTGTAGGTAACGCTATAGAGAATGAATGGTTTAATGGCAATGGAGGAGCTGGCAATGTTGGTGGTCTTATGGGAGGCGGAGTACCTGGAAACAGGTGGGGAAACAACTGGCAATACTTTCACATGCTACGACTATATGCCCGTGGCGAACAACCAGTGCAAAAATATAAAGATGAGTTATCTGTAAATGGGGATTTGTCTTATTTGAATATAGATTGGAAACCTGTGCCTGTAATATCTAAATTTGTAGATATTGTTGTTAATGGTATATCAAGCAAATCATACGAAATAAAAGCAACAGCACAAGATCCTTATTCTGTACAAAAGAAAACAAGGTATACTAAAGGTCTTCTTAGAGATATGATGGCTAAAAAGTTTTTAGATAATATGCAAAGTACTTTGGGTATTAATTTATACAATACTCCGAATCCGGAATCATTACCTGAAGATCAAGAAGAATTAGATTTACATTTACAATTAAACTATAAGCAAGCAGTAGAAATTGCTGAGGAAGAGTTAATAAATAATTTCTTGGATAATAACAAATATGATTTAATAAATAAAAGATTAAATTATGATTTAACGGTTATTGGTATTGCAGCAGCTAAAACAAGTTGGAATCCTTCAAATAGTATTTGCATCGACTATGTAGACCCTGCTAATTTAATATATTCTTATACAGAAGATCCTAATTTTGCAGACCTATATTATGTAGGGGAAGTTAAATCAGTAAATGTAGAAGAATTAAAAGCACAATTTCCAGATTTATCATATGAGGATATGATAGAAATAGAGAAGTACCAAGGTAACAATAACTATGCAAGAACCTATAATGGGCAAAATACAAATGGCCCGGTGGTTCAAGTATTATATTTTGAATATAAAACATATTCAAACCAGGTATTTAAAATAAAACAAACAGAGCAAGGGTTAGAAAAAGCGTTAGTTAAAACTGACTTTTTTAATCCACCGCCAAATGATAATTTTGATGTAATTTCAAGAAGTATTGAGGTATTGTATTCAGGAGCTAAAATTTTAGGGCATAACAAAATGCTAGAATGGAAGTTAGCTGAGAACATGACAAGACCTATTGCTGATACTACAAGAGTAGATATGAATTATGTTATTACTGCTCCTAGAATGTATCGCGGTAGAATTGAATCATTAGTAAGTAGAATTACTACATTTGCTGATATGATACAATTAACACATCTTAAATTACAACAAGTGTTGGCTAAGATGGTTCCTGACGGAGTATTTGTAGATGTAGATGGGCTTGCTGAAGTTGATTTAGGTAATGGTACAAATTACAATGCCGCAGAGGCTTTAAATATGTACTTTCAAACAGGTAGTATTGTCGGTAGATCTATGGCGCAAGACGGCGGAATGAACCCAGGCAAGGTACCAATCCAAGAATTACAAACATCTGCTGGCGGTGCAAAAATACAATCATTAATTTCAACGTACCAATATTATTTACAAATGATTAGGGATGTTACGGGATTAAACGAGGCAAGAGATGGAAGTATGCCTAATAGAGATTCATTAGTTGGATTACAAAAAATGGCAGCGGCTTCATCAAACACAGCAACAAAACATATATTAGATGGTAGTTTATTTTTAACACTAAGAATATGTGAGAATATATCTAAAAGAGTTGGTGATGTATTAAGCTATCCATTAACAACTAATGCTTTAAATCAAAGTATATCTGTATTTAATGTAGAAACTCTTAGGGAATTACAAAATTTAGAATTACACGATTTTGGTATATTTTTAGAATTAGAACCGGAGGACGAAGAAAAGAATCAATTAGAACAAAATATCCAGATTGCATTACAATCAGGCGGAATTGACCTAGAAGACGCTATAGAATTAAGACAAATTAAAAACTTAAAACTAGCTAATCAATCTCTTAGATATAAGAGAAAAAAGAAGATGGCTCAAGACCAGGCAAATCAGCAAGCTAATATACAGGCNCAAGCTCAAGCTAATGCTCAAACAGCGGAGGCTGCTGCAATGTTTGAAGTACAAAAACAGGAAGCGTTGGCTCAAACAGAAATACAAATTGCACAAGCGAAAAACCAATTTGAGATTCAAAAGATGGAGCAGGAGGCATCGTTAAAAAGAACTTTAATGGCTGAAGAGTTTCAATATAAAATGCAATTAGCGCAAATTCAAGCTCAAGCAATGGCAGGTAAAGCTACGCAATCCGAGGATAGAAAAGATGCTAGAGAGAAATTGAGAGGCACACAACAATCTGAATTAATTGATCAAAGACAAAATAATACAATGCCTAAAGACTTTGAATCCGCTGGATTTGATAATATGAGCGGGTTTGATTTAGCCCAGTTTGAACCAAAATAAATTACTATTAACTAATTTTATAATATTATATCATGTCAGAAACTGTAAAACAGGAGGGTGAGTTTAAGCTTAAAACGAATAAGCAAACGCCTAAAAAGTTAGCAAAAACAAATGAACCTATTAAGGTTGATTTAACAAATGCTAGAAAACAAGAAGAACCAACAAAAGTATTAATTACTAAAGATTCAGAAAATGCCATTCAAAAGCAAAGCACAGATGAAAGCCTGTTGGTCGATGAAGGATCCAAAATGGGACTGCAAGAAGTGGGCGAAGGAAACCCCGTCGACAAAGAAATTACCAGCCAAAGTGACGAAGAAGAAGTAATTTTAATACAAGAGATTACCGATGAAGAAGTAAAGCAAGAAGTTGCTAAAATTGAACAAGCGGTACAAGAGTATAAGGAAGAGAATACGGGTAAACCATTACCTGAAAATATAGAGAAACTAGTATCTTTTATGGAAGAGACAGGCGGAACTGTAGAAGATTATGTAAGATTAAATACAGATTATTCTAATGTTGATACCCACATCTTATTAAAAGAATATTATAAAAGTACAAGACCACATTTAGATCAAGAAGAAATTGAATTCCTAATAGAAGACAATTTTGATTACGATGAGGATTTGGATGATGAGCGAGATGTCAAAAAGAAAAGACTCGCATTTAAGGAAGAGGTTGCAAAAGCAAAAACCTATTTGGAGACCGTTAAGAGTAAATATTACGACGAAATCAAGTTGAGACCCGGAGTAACTCAAGATCAACAAAAGGCAATGGATTTTTTCAATCGCTACCAGAAGGATCAAGAATCAGCTGAAGCAAAACACTTCAAATTTAAAACTGATACTAAAGATTTATTTTCTAACGAATTCAAAGGTTTTGATTTTAAGGTTGGAGAAAAAAATTTTAGGTATGGCGTTACAAATCAAGAAGCAATTGTAGAGAAACAATCTGATATTTCAAACCTAATTAAGAAGTTCTTAAATAAAAACGGTGAGATTGAAGATGTTAAAGGCTATCATAAAGCAATCTACGCGGCAGAGAATGTTGATACTATTGCAAAACATTTCTACGAGCAAGGCAAGGCCGATGCAATTAGAGAAGTTGTTGCTAAATCAAATAACCTTGTCACTGAGCCTAGAACTGTTGCAAATGCAAATGCATTTATAAACGGATTAAAGGTTAAAGCTATAAATGGTGTTGATACTTCAAAATTAAAAGTACAAACAAAAAGATTTAACAATTAAAAATTAAAATTATGTCTAACGCAAACCCAGTGTATGGTTCAATAGTTCCATCACAACAACAAATGACGTTGCAATCTAACTACCTAAACTTTACAGATGGTAGTGGAAAAAACTTTTCTCAGCAATATTTACCTGAAATCTACGAAGCTGAAGTAGAGCGTTACGGAAACAGAACTCTTTCTGGATTCTTACGCATGGTAGGGGCTGAAATGCCTATGTCTTCTGATCAAGTAGTTTGGTCTGAGCAAAATAGATTACATATCGCTTACAATAACGTAGCTGCGGTACAAACTTCTGCAACTAAAGTAACTCTTACAATTCCTGTAGGTGGAACACAAAGTGCAGGAACTTTGGTTCAAAATGTGATTACTAAAAACATGACTATCGTTGTTATTGACCCTGTAACAGGACAAGACGTAAAATGTTTCGTTGGAGCATCTTCTGCTGATCCTGGTAGTGCATTAGCTGCTGGTGTTTTAGAAGTATATCCTTACAATGTTAACAACTTGGCTACTGCTGGAGTTGGTTTGGCAGGATTAAAAATCTTCGTTTATGGTTCTGAATTTGCTAAAGGTACTAATGGATCAGTTGGATCTATTAATCCTTCTTTCACTCAGTACAGTAACTCTCCTATCATCATTAAAGACAAATATCAAATCAATGGATCTGATACTGCTCAAATTGGATGGGTTGAAGTAGCTACTGAAGATGGCGCTTCTGGATTCTTATGGTATTTGAAAGCTGAATCTGAAACAAGATTACGTTTTGAAGATTATTTAGAAATGGCTGTTGTAGAGGGCGAATTAGCTTTAACTTCTGCTGGTGCTGCTGGTGCTTTCTTAACTGCTGCAAACGCGGGGGCTCTTGCTGGAACTGGATTTGATACTGCTATTAACCCAAAAGGTACTCAAGGTCTTTTTGCTGCTGTTCAACAAAGAGGTAATGTATTAGCTGGATTCTCTGCTGCTGCAGGGCTTGCTGAATTTGATTCAATCTTGAAAAACTTGGATACTCAAGGAGCTATCGAAGAAAACATGTTGTTTTTAGATCGTCAAACTTCTTTGGATTTTGATGATATGTTAGCTTCATTGTCTTCTGGCGCTGCTGGTGGGGTTGCTTACGGATTGTTCGAAAATTCTGAGCAAATGGCATTGAACTTAGGTTTCTCTGGATTCAGAAGAGGATCTTATGATTTCTACAAAACTGACTGGAAATATCTAAATGATGCATCTACTCGTGGAGCAACAAACGGAGCTGGTCAATTAGGTTCTGGTATTGATGGTATCTTGGTTCCTGCTGGAACTTCTACTGTTTACGATCAACAATTAGGAACAAATATCCGTAGACCATTCTTACACGTTCGTTATAGAGCTTCTCAAGCTGACGACAGACGTATGAAAACATGGATCACTGGATCTGTTGGAGGTGCTTACACTTCTGATCTTGATGCAATGCAAGTACAATTCTTATCTGAAAGATGTTTAGTTGTACAAGGAGCTAATAACTTTGTATTGTTTACAAGCGTTTAGTATTAAACAACGGTAATTTACCCCTGTGTATTGCAGGGGTAATTATTACCAATTTATAAATTATTTAATTATATTATATTATGGCACAAGCTAAAAAAGAAAATTCTGTTTGGGAAATTAAAGACCGAACTTATTATGTAGCAACGCGTGAAACACCGTTAACACTTACAATACCTTCTAGACATACTAGGAAATATGCATTATTATGGTTCGATGAGGATTTAAAAGCTCAAAGAGAATTAAGATATGCAACAAACCAAAACTCCCCGTTTGTTGATGAACAAAAAGGAGAAGCCACTATGGGACATATAATGTTTGAAGATGGAACACTATTTGTACCAAAAGAAAAGCAAAATCTGCAAAGACTTTTGTCTTTATTTCACCCAATGCTTAACAAGAAGTATAAAGAATACGATAAAGTTGAAGAAGCAATTGATGAATTAGAAGACTTAGAATTAGAAATTACAGCTTTAAATGCTGCAAAAGAAATGGACGTTGACCAATCTGAAGCAATACTTAGAGTTGAATTTGGAAGCGGAGTTGCAAAAATGACATCTAAAGAAATTAAAAGAGATTTAATTTTGTTTGCTAGAAACAATCCTTCTTTATTTATTGAATTAGCTAATGATGAAAATGTTCAACTTAGAAATTTAGCAATTAAGGCAGTAGAAGCAAATATTATAAGTCTATCGCAAGATCAAAGATCATTTAACTGGGTAAGCAATAATAAAAAATTAATGACTGTCCCATTTGATGAAAATCCATACTCAGCTATGGCAGCATTCTTTAAGACTGATGAAGGTGTAGAAATCTTTAAGTCTATAGAGAAAAAACTTAAATAATACGTAATATTAATATATAGGCGGTTATTGTACATAAAACTGCAATAACTGCCTAAATATTATAATAAAGATAACAAATGGCAATAAGTGTAAATACGGTTTATAGAACTGTTTTATTAATAATTAATAAGGAGCAAAGAGGTTATTTAACTCCTGATGAATTTAATAAAACTGCAGCTCAGGTTCAATTAGAAATATTTAATGAATATTTTGAAGATTTAAATCAACAAGTTCGTGTACAAGATAATGATACAGAATATAGTAATCGTATAAAGAATTTACAGGAAAAAATTGCTATTTTCCAAACAGAAGGTACTTGTCCTCCTGTAGCAGGTGGCTTTAATATACCACCCGTGCTTGATTTTTATAAGTTAGGCACTGTAATATACAATGATGATAAAGAGGTCCAATACGTTCAGCCAAATGAAATATTGGAATTAAACCTATCTCCAATCACTAAACCATCCAAATATTGGCCGGTATATACATATAAAAATTTAATAATTAAAGTATATCCAGCCCCAAGTTCAGCGGATACTATTTCTTGTACTTATTTAAGAAAGCCAAGTAATCCTATATGGAATTTTACTAGTACCCCGCCTAATTATCAATATGTTTACAGTCCTACAACTAGTATTACAAACCCTAGTGTTGACTTTGAATTACACCCAATAGAACAAACTAATTTAATAACAAGAATATTACTTTATTCAGGAATTGTTATTAATGATCCTCAAATTGTACAAGTTGCGGCGCAGCAAATACAAGCAGAAACCATTAATTCAAAAAGCTAATAAATTATGCCAATACCTAATAATGGTTTAATTACCGAAACAAATAGACAATATTACGAAGGAGCACAAGGATTTCAGGTTGATAATGTTGCTGGCCAAAACTCTTTTACCACAACTTTTAATACTGATTTAATATTTGGCGGAACAGGTTCTTGGGACCCAAATAATGTAAATTACGCTTTAAATAATTTTAAGTTATACACTAGTTCTACAGGTTTTCCTGGAACATTTAATGAATATGTTTATAGTTTTAGTGTTAGTAATAATACTATATTAACAGCCGCAGCAATACCTAATAATCATTATGTAGTTGTTCAGTTAAAAATATTAGATGGCGGTAACTACGGAAACCCCTCTATACCAGGCAGTTATGCTTATGGAGATACTGTTGAAAAAAATTATGGTGGGTATTCATACTTAACTCTAAATGATGTTATAAATAACTTTATGGTGGCTTACGTTGGCGAAGGCAAATTAATACAATCTGTAAAAAGAACGGATGTTATATTTCACGCAAAACGTAGCATGCAGGAATTTAGTTATGATACTTTAAAAAGCATTAAATCACAAGAATTATCAGTGCCCGTTAATTTAAGCATCGTATTACCGCAAGACTATGTGAACTATGTAAAAGTTTCGTGGATAGATAGAGCTGGTATAAAGCACCCTATGTATCCTGTAAATAACTTAACTATAAACCCATATGAAAACCCTGTACAAGACACCAGAGGTATTCCAATACAAGATAATTTTGGCGATAATATTGATGGCACCTCTATAACTGAGGAGCGTTGGAAAACAAATTCAGCGTATGATTTTAATGACCAATATAACCAAAATTTTGGAGCATATGGATATGATGACTGGATATTACAAGGTTATTATGGACAAAGATATGGCACAGATCCACAATACGCTAATATAAATGGCTACTTTTCTATAAATGATAGGGAAGGTAAAATGTCTTTTAGTAGCGATATAGTTGGTAAATTAATAGTATTAGAATATATATCTGATGGCCTTGCTTACGATCTTGATACAAGAGTTCCTAAACTAGCCGAAGAAGCTATGTATTCTCACATTATTCATGCGATTCTTTCTTTAAGAGTTAACCAGCCAGAATATATAATTCAACGTCTTAAACAAGAGAAAAACGCTAAACTAAGAAATGCTAAAATTAGGTTATCTAATATTAAATTAGAAGAGATTACACAAGTATTACGAGGACAATCTAAATGGATTAAACACTAAAATTAAATGGCAGAAGTAAAAAATAGTTTTTTATCGTCTAAAATGAATAAAGATTTAGACAATAGGCTTATACCTAATAATGAGTATAGAGAAGCTTTAAATATATCTGTTGGAAAATCAGAAAGTGATAGTATAGGCGTTGCTCAAACAGTAGCTGGTAATATAGAAATTAAAAACCTAGATGGCACAAAGTTTGAAACGTTGCCAGGCCTAGCTTGTATCGGATTTTTTTCTGACAATAAAAATAATAGAATATATCAGTTTTTAACGGATTATGTGGATCCAGATCCATCGTTAATAACGTTACCGCCCGCTACTAAAACAATGAAAATTACTGTTTATGATCCGGCGTTGTCTCCTAATTATTACACATTGGCATCCGGAACATTTTTAAATTTTTCTAAAACAAATTTAATAACAGGCGTAAATTTAGTTGAAGATTTATTATTCTTTACAGACGATAGAAATCAACCAAGAAAAATAAATGTAACAAGCGCTTTAAATAATCCTGGATATTATTATAATGAAACGCAAATTTCAGTTGCTAAATATTCACCAGTAGAGCCTATATCATTAATTAGAAAAGTAACAGCAGATATTTTATCAGGGTCTGGGACTACATATGTGTTAGAAAATATAGTTGGATCAGTTGCTGAGGTTATGCAACCAGGGGCTGCTGTATTGGTTACTAGTCCAACAGGGAGTAAAATAGTAAGCGGTTCAGAATATATATTTGTAAAAAGTTTTACTGGTTCAACTGTAACATTATATAGTGCGCCATTTAATGCAATAAATGCTGGTTATAAAATTATATTTTTAAATTCTACTATGACAGACCAAGCTGACACCGTTGGCTGGCCTGGTGATCCTTCTTTTATAGAGGATAAATTTGTAAGATTTAGTTATAGATTTAAGTTTGATGATAATGAATATTCGTTATTAGCTCCGTTTACACAAATAGCTTATGTCCCAGAACAAAAAGGATATTTTATAGATGGCAATGAATCTGATGCTTATAGAAGTACAGTAGTTAAATGGTTTGAAAATAATTCTAACAATATAGAACTATTAATACCATTTCCTGATAAATGTAGCTTAGTGGCTGATTCATACAAAATAACGGAAGTAGATATTTTATATAAAGAGTCTGATTCAAATGTGGCGTTGATAGTTGATACTATCCCAACCTCTGGATTCGCTAATATTAATAATTCTAATATATACACATATAATTATCAATCACAAAAACCATATAAAACATTAAACCAAGATCAAATAACGCGAGTATATGACAATGTGCCAGTTAGAGCTCTTGCTCAAGAATCTGCAGGTAATAGAATAATATATGGAAATTTTCATACAACTTATGCGGCTCCAAGAGATATTGATTATAACACGTCGGTTACTCCTAAGCAAGATATATTTGATAGTTTTATAGAATACCCTAATCATACTTTAAAGCAAAATAGAAACTATCAAGTAGGATTTATATTGTCTGATAAGTTTGGGCGATCATCATCTGTGATATTATCTAGCGCCGATGCCTTAATAGCTTCTGGCAACCCTTCCGCATTAAGTATAGGTGGATCAACCGTGTATGCTCCGTACGAATCTAAAGGACAAGCTAATTTTCCTGACGTTAAAGAATGGTTTGGGAATGCATTAACCTTGCTAGTGAACAAAGAAATAAGTTCTGATAGATATATACCTAACGGTACTCCTGGGTTATACGCAATACCGGCCGCCTCTAACGGATTTTCTATTACCGCCGGGGCGACTATTAACGTGTTAGATATACCAACAAATACATATAAATATACATTTACATTAGATACTTCAGTAGGTATTTTGAATACTGTTCCTGTT
>BS_KBA_SWE02_21mDRAFT_10000545_pt1 | contig 14273 bp, 15 predicted proteins | sample BalSeasSWE02_21m_FD_9196 | JGI IMG/M metagenome (IMG submission 9196)
AATGGCTAGACCTCCAGCTCCTATTACAGCCGGACTTAGTTTAATATCGGTACCACGACCCGCCATATTCGTTGCGATAGTCACCGTACCAGCCAAACCAGCTTCGGCTACAATATCAGCCTCTTTTTGATGGAGTTTCGCATTCAGCACATTATGTTTGATGTTTTTGCGAGTCAACATTCGACTCAATAATTCCGAGGTTTCTACCGATGTAGTACCTACCAATACTGGCCGGCCTTTCTTTTTGAGCTCATCGATTTCATCAATAACAGCATTGAATTTTTCGCGTTTGGTTTTATACACTAAATCTTCACGATCATCACGCACAATCGGGCGATTGGTAGGTATAACAACCACATCCAATTTATAAATATCCCAGAATTCTCCAGCTTCAGTTTCGGCAGTTCCTGTCATACCTGAAAGCTTTTTATACATTCTGAAATAATTCTGCAAGGTAATGGTAGCATAAGTTTGAGTAGCTGCCTCAACCTTTACATTTTCTTTTGCTTCTAGTGCTTGATGCAAACCATCGGAATAACGACGGCCTTCCATAATACGACCTGTTTGCTCATCCACAATCTTGATTTTGTTATCCATGATAACATACTCAACATCTTTTTCGAAAAGTGTATAAGCCTTTAGTAATTGGTTAACCGTGTGTACGCGTTCAGATTTTATTGCATATTCGCGAAGCATTTTATCTTTTTTATTACGCTTCTTATTTTCAGTAACATCTAAGGTATCAAGTTCTGCAATTTGTGCCCCAATATCAGGTAGAATATAAAAGTCTTTTTCTTCATAAGACTTAGTCATTACATCAATCCCCTTCTCGGTGACATCAATAGAGTTTTGCTTTTCATCAATCACAAAATACAATTCATCATCAATGACATGCATATTTTTAGATTGATCCTGCATATAAAAACTCTCGGTTTTTTGTAACAAAGCACGCATGCCAGGTTCACTCAAAAATTTAATGATGGCCGTATTTTTTGGTAAGCCACGAAAAGCTCTAAACAGCAGGTCTGCTCCTTTTTTTTCATTTTCAGGTGATGGCTCACCGGCCAATAGTTTTTTAGCTTCAGCTAATAGTTTTGTTACAAGAGTCCGCTGCGCATTATATAAACTTTGAACAGGCGGTTTTAATTCGTTAAATTCTTGCTTATCGCCCTGAGGAGTAGGTCCAGAAATAATTAACGGAGTACGCGCATCATCAACCAATACCGAGTCAACCTCATCCACAATTGAAAAATTATGGGGTCTTTGAACCAACTCTTCTGGATTGCTGGTCATATTATCTCTTAAATAATCAAAGCCGAATTCATTATTGGTACCAAAAGTAATATCGCATAAATACGCTTTTCTTCTAGCTTCAGAATTAGGCTGATGCTTATCGATACAATCCACTGTAATACCATGAAATTCATACAAAACACCCATCCATTCGGAGTCACGTTTTGCAAGATAATCGTTCACAGTAACCAAGTGAACACCTTTGCCAGGAAGAGCATTTAAAAATACAGGAAGGGTTGCAACCAGTGTTTTTCCCTCACCAGTACCCATTTCAGCAATTTTACCTTGGTGCAAAATGATACCTCCAATTAACTGGACATCGTAATGAACCATGTCCCATTTAATTTGGGTTCCACCTGCCATCCATTTATTATCATAATAAGCTTTATCCCCGATAATATTAACATTATCGCGTTTAGCTGCCAAATCGCGATCCATTTTGCTGGCAGTAACTTCAACTTTTTCGTTTTCCTTAAAGCGCTTGGCCGTTTCTTTCATGACCGAAAAGACTTCCGGTAAAAGCTCATCTAATATTTCCTGACTTTTTTCATAACTCCTTTTATTGAGTTCATCAATCGTCTCGTATAATTTCTCTTTTTCATGAATATCAATCTCAGGCTCGTTATCCATACGTGCTTTGATTTCCTTGATTTGATTTTCTTCGTCAGAAATATATTCGGCAATTCGTTCACGAAACTCTACAGTCTTTGCTCTCAAATCATCATTCGAAAGTGTTGAAATTTTTTCGTAAGCTTCTTTAATTTTTTGAAGATAAGGCTTTACAGATTTTAAATCACGATCCGCTTTTGAGCCCATTATTTTCTTAAACACTTTAAGCATATTTTGAGATATAAATTATTATTAAAATCATAGATTAGCAATAATCATTCCTTTGAAAAATCCAGTTTATTTCTGCCAATCCGTCAGACTTGCTAACAAGCAAAAATAACCTAATTTATCTAAATGGAAACGAAAAGGGAAGAAGATTTATCGCCTTTATTACTTGAAAACAGATTTAAATGTGTTTCGGAAACCCCTAGCTGGAAGAATTGCTGGATACAACAATATTTTCCCCTTATCATCTATTAAAATTGCAGATGGAAGTGATCTGATTTTTAAATCATCATACACAGGATTATCAGGAGATGCCAATAAAAAGTTCATCGTGAAATTTTCTTCTCCTATTATTCTTTTTAAATCCTCAACATATTTATGACTACTAATAGATATAACGTTCAGCCGATCAGCATAGGTTTTTTGCAAATACTCTAAACTGTCAATATTTTTAAAACAATCAGAACAATCGAGTTCCCAAAAATTGAGTAATAAATATTTGCCTTTATAATTTGCATATGTTTTCTCTGTTCCCAGAAAATCGGTAAAACTAAATGCCGGAACATGGCTGCCCGGTTGCAGGAATGTGATACGCTTTATCAAATTTTTTGCAATTCTTCGATGTTCGGGATAAATTGAGGTCTGAGCAAGATTTCTTAGATGCTGCAAAACTTTGACAGGCTTAAAATCAAAATCATAAAATAAATAATACAATTCACGAATAATCACTAATTCTCTAACACGATTATCCATCATCAGCAAGTCACGTTTAAGAGCATTCGACAAAGCATCCAAATTATCCTGATCGTTTATGAATGTTCGTAATTCTCCGGGTCGTAAAACTGCCGTTTGAGTTTGAATATATTTATAAAAAAAGGTATTGAAGAACATCATATACTCATAATTATTATAACGTATAGGTTTGTTCCCAAAATAGCTAAAAAAGAGCTCTTGAGTATCTTTGGCTTTTGCAGATAGTAATAGATCTGCAATATAAAATTCAACAAGATCGGCGAAATAACCATTCCCTTTTCTACGTATGCCAAAGGTTTCATATCGCAAGCTATCGAGTAAATCAAACTGCTTGCGTTTGTAGATTTTTTCGTAATTTTTAATCAAAAAATTATCCGATATTTTATTAAACTCTTCAACCAACGAATTCAAATCATCATTCGGAAGATTTATAAACCCAAATAGTAATGTAGGATTAGCGAGGTATGAAATACGTTCACGTTCGGGATCATAAACGACTCTTAATTGATAATCTTTACCCGGCTCAATATAAAAAGAGGCGCTTTGAAAACCAAGTTTCAAAATGACCATTTGAGGCTGTTCAATCTCAACTTGAAAATCAAACACTCCATTTTCATTGAGTAGCATTTCAGCCAAAACGGTATCCTGAAAAGAAATATGATCGCTATATGACTTTAAACGAATAACATAACCTTTCGCATTTTCGACATGACCGCTCACTCTTGATGTACTAGAAAATACTAGCGTTGATAGGCTAGAGATGAGAAAAAATACAAAGTAAAATTTACGAATCATCTGTTTCTATTTCTTAAAATATTCGTGTATAGAATCAGGAATAAAGATCTTAATATCCCCACCATGACGATGCACATCGCGCACTATAGAAGAGGTTACAGGCGTATACTCTGGCATGGCAAGCATAAATACTGTTTCGATTTCGGGATAGAGTTTTTTATTGGTTTGCCCGATGCTTCTTTCAAATTCAAAATCAGCTGAAGTACGGAGCCCTCGCAACAAATATCCAGCGTTTTTTTGTTTGCAAAACTCAACCGTCAAACCGCTATACTTTTCAACTACAACATTTTTGTTTTCAGCAAATACTTTTTCAATCCATTTAATGCGTTCCTGAGTTGGAAAATATGATTTTTTATCGGCATTTTCACCAATGGCTACAATGATCTTATCAAACAAAGGAAGGGCTCTTTTGATGACATTTTCGTGGCCCTTGGTTATCGGATCAAAAGATCCAGGAAAAACAGCTACTTTACTCATAATTCAAAAATTAAGGGTGAAATAATTCTCCCATTTAGTAGAACAAATATACTAAACTAAACACTTATTGTTGCAGATAATTATAGGTGATTAAATCTTTCAACGAATCGTAGCTATCCTTTAGCGCTTCAATAACCTCATCCCTTTTCATCCATTTTGCTTCTTCAATTCCTTCTTCAAGTTGAGGAATTAATTCATTATCAGAATCTGTCTTCATCAAAAACCAATACGTTCGCTTCAACATTGGTTTATAATTAATCTCATATATATGATACGTACTCCCTAATTCTTTTACTACCGACATCTTCTGCAGGGCGGTTTCCTCTATACATTCTCGAATAGCTGCTGTTTGAATCTCTTCGTTAGTTTCAATTTTTCCTTTCGGAAGATCCCATTTTGAAAAACGGCGAATCATCAATAATTCCCCTTTTGGATTTACAATCAAACCTCCAGCAGCGCTAATTAATTCAAAATTTGAAAAAAATTTATACACAAATGCATTCATTTCATCCTTTAGCAAAAAGACTAAATTACCAGAGGTATTCTCTTTTATAAATTTTTGATAAGCAGGAAGTACGTCTTCCAATCGATTCGTATGAATCAATGAATCTTCATCTGAAATTTCACAAGATGTTAAATTTTCTGTAAATATTATTGCTCGGTGCTGAATAAAAACTTTATACATTTGCAGTATGAAAATTAATGTAGAAGTAGCAAAAAATGTATCTGAATATCTTTTGCAAATTAAAGCAATTAAATTGGATGTTAATAATCCTTTTACATGGGCCAGTGGAATTAAGTCGCCTATTTATTGCGACAATCGTTTGATTTTATCCTATCCATCTATACGAACATATATCCGTCAGCAGTTTGTTGAATTGATTATAGAAGAATTTGGTTCAGTTGATGTTATTGCAGGTGTAGCCACTGGAGCAATCGCTATTGGGGCTCTCGTAGCTCAAGAACTTAACTTACCTTTTGTATATATTCGTTCATCTCAAAAAGCGCATGGTTTAACAAACCAAATTGAAGGCAAAATTGAATCGGGACAAAAAGTAGTTGTNATTGAAGATTTAGTTTCGACTGGAAAAAGCAGTCTTTTAGCTGTTCAGGCCTTAAGAGAAGTTGGTTGTGACGTAAAAGGAATGGCAGCTATTTTTACCTATGACCTCGCCATAGCTAAAGAAAATTTTGAGAAAGAAAAATGCGAGTTACTAACTCTTTCAAATTACGATAACTTGGTTCGAAAAGCAGTGGATAGCAATTATATTTCCGACTCAGATATTCACAAATTGGTTAAATGGCGTGAGAATCCTCAGGAATGGGGTAAATAAAAATTAGACTGTGATAATAAAAAGCGAATACAAAGAATTAAATAAATCAGCTGAATTTATTTTTGAATTCCTAACAGATTTCAGAAATTTTGAAAAACTGATGCCCGAACAAATAGCTAACTGGCAAGCCGATGCAGAAACCTGTTCTTTTGAAATTACTGGAATGGCAAGCATTCAGCTTCGAATAGTAGAAAAAAGATCGCCTGAATTTTTAAAAATTGTGGCTGAAGGAAAAACTCCATTTCCATTTTCTTTAATAACCCGTCTTCAAAAAAAATCTGATATTCTAACAGAAAGTTTTTTCGAAATTGATGCGGATGTAAATCCTGTAATGAGCATGATGGTAAAACGCCCATTGGAAAATTTGGTTAATATCATGAATGATAAATTGAAGGACTACATTGATAAAGCTTAACAAGCTCAAATAACAAACTCGACTTCTTTTAAATCACAACAATATTCTTGACCTTCTTTTGTTTCAAGGCAAAGTTTTCCGTATTTATCTAATCCCGTGATCTTAGCCACAACTGCTTTGTTATCTATCTTGTAATTTGAATAGGTCATAAATCGATATAGCTTTTCAAGATATTCTGATTCAATTTTTGCTCTATTTTGCATCAAGCCTCTAAAACGAAAATTTATATAATCGCATAGCCTATGTAACATCCAATCTAAATCATACTCTTTTTTAGAAAGCATTTTTAGGGAAACCGGGTTGGGGGCATCACTCAAAAATTTGCGTTGATTTACATTCAGTCCAATTCCAACAATGGAAGAACTCATCTCATTGCCTTGAATGGAATTGTTAATTAAAATACCTGCTATTTTTTTATCGCCAACATATACATCATTGGGCCACTTAATCTTCACTTCTTTACGAGGCACCATTTCTTTCACCAGATCAGCAACCGCCAACGAAACAACCTTATTTAATAAAAACTGCTCTTCTGGTTTAACATAATTGGGACACACACAAAAACTAAGGCAAATGTTTTTCCCTGCTTCGCTTTCCCACTGATTATTATCCAAACCTTTTCCATTTTGCTGATATCCGCTAACAATCACAGAACCCTCTCCAATCTTCTGTTGAGACTTCATTTCCAAAGCAGTTGCATTGGTCGATTTTAGTTCATCAAAATATAAAATATGTTTCCCAAGTATGTTTTTGTAGATCATCTGAGTTGAATTAGTAATATGTAAATTTACAAATCTAATTCCAGAAAGAAAAGGATGCTTTATTAAAGCTCATAAAATGATTAGAAAGATATTTAAAATACTTATTTTTGTACAGAGTTAAATGATTGAAATATGGCCAAAAAAAAGGAAACCCTTACAACCGTTGATTTTGCAGTTCAGGGAATTCAAGAAAAAAAAGGGAAACAAATTGTAAAACTCGATCTTCGTAAAACATCAAATTCGGTTGCTGACCATTTTGTTATTTGCCACGGAACCTCTAGGCCACATGTAGAAGCCATTGCTGATTCTGTCATAGAGTTTGTGAAGAAAAATACAGGAGAAAATCCAAAGTATAAAGAAGGACACACAAATGCGGAATGGATTTTGATTGACTACTTTGACGTTGTAATTCATATTTTTCAGGAAGCTACCCGAAGATTTTATAAATTAGAGGATTTATGGGCAGATGCTGAAATTCAGCACATTGAAAGCGATGATTAATTTTTATTTAGTATAGACGATTATTTAGACCAAGACATAATGGCAGAAAAAAAAGCTGGCAAAAGCAAAACACCACTACCAAATAAACCAAAATTTAATTTTTACTGGATTTATGGAATATTAGCTGTAGTACTTATCGGGCTACAATTTATCAACATTGGAAACGGGGCAAAAGAAACCAATTGGGGCGAAGTGAAACTGATGTTGGAAGAGGGAGATATTAGCAAAATTGTTCTTGTAAATAAAGAATTTGCTGAAATTTTCATCAAAAAAGACCGTTTATCAAAACCAAAATACGAAAAAGTAAAAGATGGAGGTTTTGGTGCTAACAATCCTAATTTTATTTATTACATCACATCCCCAGATAGTTTTAAGGAAGATATATCTTCTGTCCAGAAAGATTTCCCTGAAAGCGAAAAAGTATATCAAACGAATGAAACCAGAAAAAACTGGGGTGGCGATTTATTAAGCTGGATTTTCCCACTACTTATCTTGGTAGCAGCCTGGTTCTTCATCATGCGCATGATGAGCAAAAACTCAGGTGGCGCAGGTGGTCAGATATTCAATATAGGAAAATCAAAAGCTCAATTGTTCGATCAAGGAGCAAGTGTCAACATCAATTTTAATGATGTGGCCGGTTTGGAAGAGGCTAAAATTGAGATCATGGAAATTGTTGACTTCCTGAAAATGCCTTCAAAATATACTGAACTTGGTGGTAAAATTCCAAAAGGAGCTCTTTTGGTTGGCCCTCCAGGTACAGGAAAAACATTATTGGCCAAAGCTGTAGCAGGCGAAGCGAAGGTCCCATTTTTCTCAATCTCGGGTTCCGACTTTGTAGAAATGTTTGTGGGAGTTGGAGCATCACGTGTTCGCGATTTATTTAAACAAGCTAAAGAAAAAGCACCTTGTATCGTTTTCATTGATGAGATTGATGCCATTGGTCGTGCTCGTGGAAAAAACGCCATGACTGGAGCAAACGATGAAAGAGAAAATACCCTCAATCAACTTCTTACCGAAATGGATGGTTTTGCAACCAATACAGGGGTGATTATTCTTGCCGCAACCAATCGCGCCGATATTCTCGACCGTGCATTGATGCGTGCGGGACGTTTCGATCGTCAAATACATGTTGAACTTCCGGATTTGGAAGAACGTAAGGCAATCTTTAAGGTTCATATGAAACCCTTGAAATTAGATAATTCTGCCAAAGTTGAATTTCTGGCTAAACAAACACCAGGATTCTCTGGTGCTGATATCGCGAATGTTTGTAATGAATCAGCGCTGATTTGTGCTCGTAAAAACAAAAAGGTTATCGACAAACAAGATTTCATGGATGCCATTGATCGGATCATTGGTGGACTCGAAAAACGAAATAAAATTATTTCAAAAAAGGAAAAGAAAGTGATTGCATTTCATGAATCAGGTCACGCTTCTGTTAGCTGGTTGCTAGAACATGCACATCCTTTGGTTAAAGTTACCATTGTGCCTCGCGGGAAAGCTCTAGGTGCTGCTTGGTATTTGCCCGAAGAGCGTCAAATCACTACTTTCGATCAAATGTTTGATGAGATGTGTTCTGCATTAGGTGGCCGTGCTGCCGAAGAAATTATTTTTGGAAAAGTATCAACGGGTGCTCTCAACGATTTGGAAAAAGTAACCAAACAAGCATTTGCAATGGTTACTTATTTTGGGCTGAATAAAGAAATTGGAAACATTAGCTATTACGATTCAAGTGGACAATCAGAATATTCATTCCACAAACCATTCAGCGAAAAAACAGCGGAAACTATCGATAAAGAAATCAGCAAATTGGTTGAATCTGCATACGATCGTGCCAAAAAATTGCTCACAGAAAACAAAGAAAAACTTGAACAATTGGCTACTGTTTTATTGGATCGTGAAGTTATTTTTAGCGAAGATTTAGAAAGCGTATTTGGCAAACGTCCTTTTGATGATAAAAACAAAGAAGAAGATGACGTTATTATTAAGGCTGAGCCAAAGAAGAAGACAACAAAAAAGGCATTGCCAAAAGCTGAATTAAAAAAGGATTCTAAGAAAAAAGAAGATAAAGCATAAAAACTTTATTCATGGAAGAAAGCACATCAAGAGAAAAAGTTCTTAAGAACATCCGGAATGCTTTAATAAGCAAAAAGGAAAACCCATATCAAGATATTGAGTTTGAATCCTCAGTTTATACAAAAATGGAAGCTGCACTTGATGTTACTTTTGCTACCGAATTTATTAAGGTTGCTGGTAAATTTGTGTACTGCGAAAATCGAAAAGATTTTCTGCAAAAGCTAAAAATGCTGATGAATGAAAATTTCTGGGGAACTGTTTTTTGTAAAGATCAAGAAATTCAAGCTATGCTTGCAAAGGGCGAAATTCCTTTTCAGTTCGAAGAAAAAGATTTTGGCAGTTTAAAAGTAGGAATCACTCCTTGCGAATATCTAATCGCACGTTTAGGAAGTATTGTTATCAGTTCAAAAAACGATAGTGGTCGGAAATTACACTTCTTTCCAGAGATTCATATTGTGATGGCATACACGTCTCAACTTGTTCCCGATATCAAAGATGCAATCCTTGAACTGAAAAAAAAGTATAGTACAGACTATCCTTCAATGATTACTTTCATCACAGGTCCTAGTCGTACTGCAGATATTGAAAAAACCTTGGTCATGGGTGCCCATGGACCAAAAGATGTTTACGTTTTTCTGATTGATGATCAATTAAACTCATAAACTTTTTTTACTTTGAAAAACCTAATTACCAGAGCAATCACAGGAGCTGTATTTTTAGTTGTCGTTATTGGAGCAATTATTACAGGGCCAAACGCATTTACTATTCTTTGTTTTCTTTTTGCTGCTATCGGCTTGAATGAATACACCAAACTTAAATCGGAACTTTTCACTACTCTTTTTAGCAGAGCTTTATTTGTTTTTTCTGGACTCATTATTTTTGTTTCAATGAGTTTACCTTCTTTAGGAATACTCCCGTTTAATATTACAGTTTGGGGATTTTCTATCCTTTTAATTTGCTTGGCTTACGCTTTGTTTAGTCAAAAAAATAAGCCTTTAGTATATTTTTCAGAATTCCTGTTTGGTCTTGTTTATGTAGCTCTTCCATTTGCCCTTTTAGCATCATTTCACTTTTTAAATGATTTACGTATTGAAGATAATGAGCTTTTGATAGGCTTTTTTATCATTTTATGGAGTAATGATGTATTTGCTTATTTAGTTGGGTCAGCTATCGGAAAAACAAAATTAGCGGTTAAAATTTCTCCAAAGAAAACATGGGAAGGTACCATAGGAGGTATTGTACTTTCAATCTTGTCAGCCTTTCTGATCTCCAACTACTTTTTCAGTTTGGATGTAGTAAACTGGTTGCTACTTGGATTATTAATAAGTATCTTTGCCACGCTCGGTGATTTACTGGAATCTAAATTAAAACGTCAAGCTGGAATTAAGGACAGCGGGAACATAATGCCCGGTCATGGTGGGGTTCTCGACCGCTTTGACGGCATGATTTTAGCAGCTCCAGTAGTCTATATTTATTTATCAATTGTGTTGTAATATATGAAGATCCATAAAGAAGGTTATCCGTCAATCATCATTGCCGGCCTTTTTGTAGCACTACTTGTGTCTGCCACCTACTATTTTTTTCCTGAACTATCAATTTTACATTGTCTTTCATCATTTACAGGGACTGTTTTTTTCTTCCAAATTGTTCGCTTTTTTAGGATTCCAGCAAGAGAAGTAAAATTGGATGAAAATGCTATAATTTCTGCTGCAGATGGAACAGTCGTAGCTATTGAAGAAGTTTTTGATACAGAATATTTCAATGAGAAAAGAATACAGGTTTCTGTTTTTATGTCACCCTTTAATGTGCATGTGAATTATTATCCGTTTAGCGGAATCATTAAAAAAGCCATCCACAAAGATGGAAAACACATGCCTGCCTATATGCCAAAATCCTCCATGGAAAATGAGCAAAGCAGTATTGTCATTGAGCACAAAAACAAACAAGAAGTATTGCTTCGTCAAATAGCAGGAATGCTAGCCCGCAGGATTGTTTTTTATTCCAAAGAGAAACAAAACGCAAAACAAGGTGAAGAACTAGGAATTATAAAATTCGGCTCAAGAGTAGATTTACTTCTCCCTCTTTCTGCTAAAGTAAATGTGAAATTACAGCAAAAAGTAAGAGCGAAAATGGATGTGATTGCTTACTTTAAGTAGGATTATTATAGAATTCCTTCTATCTCTTTGAGATGATTTATTTCAAACGAAATTTCTTCGGAATGTGGTTCAGCTTCGTAGTTCACATAGATTTGATCCATATCCACTCCTTTAGCTCCCAAGATATCAACTCTTAAATCGTCACCAATCATTATACTTTCTTTAGTCATAGCATTTGCTTTGTCCATGGCAAATTCGAAGATGCAAGGATTCGGTTTTTTACAACCCGCCATTTCTGAAGTAATAATCTCTTTAAAATATTTTCGTAAATCAGAAGCATCCACTTTTACTTGCTGAACTTCCTCGAATCCATTGGTGATTAAATGTAATGTGTATTTTTCTTTGAGATAAGATAAAATCTCATGTGTATATGGAAACAGATTTACTTTTAAGGGACTCAACGTGATATAATCTTCGGCTATTAAAGCGGCTAGTTCTCCATTTGTAATTCCGAATTCCTCCATCGTTAAAAACCAGCGTTTCACACTCAATACCTCCTTGATAATTTCACCATCGCGATACATAGCCCACAAAATATCATTGTGCTTTTTATAAGTCGCTGTGAATGCTTCAACCGAAGGAACACCTTTATTTTGCAACTGGTATTTATCAAAAATCTCCTCAAATGTTTGAGCTGCACTTTTTTCAAAATCCCATAAAGTACGGTCTAAATCAAGAAAAATATGTTTGTATTTAGTCATCAAATATAATTTTTGGCAAATGTAATCATTCTAATCGGCATCAAAAAAAACAAATAAATACTTGACAAATTATTTATAATTACGTATCATTGTGATATCATATTAATATCACTTAATTAATTTATCATGAAAGAAGAAAAAACATTTTTACCTATCTCAGGTTATTGGGCATTATTCTGCATCCTTTTACTTATTGGAATTCCTGTACTAGGAATTGTATTTGCAAAAATGATTTATCTATTAGTATTTGTAGCTTTAGGACTTTTCGGAATTGGTGGTTTTGTTATTATTAATCCTAACGAATCAAGTGTATTGGTTTTATTTGGGGCTTATAAAGGAACCATTAAACAAAATGGATTCTTTTGGGTGAATCCTTTTTTCACTAAAAAAAGAGTTACACTTAGGGCATTAAATATAGATAGTGATCCCATCAAAGTAAACGACAAAGTTGGTAACCCAATTATGATTGGAATTGTATTGGTATGGAGAGTTGAAAATACGTATAAAGCGGCTTTCGAAGTAGATGATTATACACATTTTGTGAATATTCAAAGTGAAGCAGCAATCCGAAAATTAGCAGGTCATTATCCCTACGATAATTTTGATGATGCTCAAGCAGAAATAACATTGCGCTCGGGCGGCGAAGAAGTCAATCACAAATTAGAAGAAGAGCTAAGAGAAAGACTAGCGATTGCTGGCATCCAGGTTATTGAAGCACGTATTGCTTATCTAGCTTATGCTTCTGAAATTGCAGGAGCTATGTTACGTCGCCAACAAGCAACAGCCATTGTTGCCGCTCGGTATAAAATTGTAGAAGGTGCAGTAAGCATGGTTGAGATGGCATTGGAGCAATTATCACAGAAAAAGATTATAGAGTTTGATGATGAAAAGAAAGCAACTATGGTTAGTAATTTAATGGTTGTTTTGTGTTCAGATAAAGATGCAGCGCCTGTAATTAATACAGGGACTCTACATCAATAATTTATTGACGTCAACATTTCTCTCATGGAAAAATCTTCAATAGAAATACTAACGGCCTTTGCTAAAAAGAACAATCTACAATATTGGAAAAATACTAATTATCAACATAATTTACTTGTACCAGGGGATCCGTTTATAAATACAAAATTTTTTGTGATGGAATGCATCTCTGGTCAGCATACTTATTATTATTGTGCCTATGATTCATTTTCATCCAAAGCATATTCGGGACGATGCTATTCAGGAATATATCGAGATTTTTCTCATAAGGAAACTCCTGATTTGAAAGTCAGGCCAAAGTTTTGGATTGACAATTTATCCTTCAAACGCAAAATAAAAATGGGATCGAATGAATTAGATAAGAAATTATTAATTCAAAGTTCAGATGCCGATTTTGCAAACAAGATCGTAAGTCAAAAATTAGGATTGGCATTCATAAAATTATATAAACTAATATCACCAATAGACTTAATCATAGATACGAATTACTTAAGTTATAATACACAGCTCAAAGGAAAATCAATTATCGGAATTGAAACAAATGAATGGATTACGGAAAACGATCAATTAAATTTGTTATTCGATAAAGGAATAGACTTATTAGATTTGGTAAAAAACAGATAAGTTTACAATAAAGTATAGCTTTAAACAAAACTATTATGGCCAAAAAAAAGGCATTTGCATTAAGAATAGATCCAGAATTATTGAAGGCTGTTGAAAAATGGGCTGCTGATGAGTTCCGCTCCTCCAATGGTCAGATTGAGTGGATTATCAGCAAGGCTTTAAAAGAGACTGGGAGGTTCCCCAAAAAGAAAACCAATGAAGAATAAGATTTAAGCAAAGCTTTTTAATGAAATATTAAAGTCACTATAAAATGGAATTAAACACCGTCGAAAAGTTTTTATTACTAGCCAAACATCCTGAAAAGTTTTGGTTTAGAATCAGCGAAATACAATTTAAATTTGGATTGATAGGAGCTTGCTTCTTGGAGCTATCACTTAAAAACACAATTGACGTTAAGAATGATCGATTTATTATAATTAATAAATTAAAATCAACTAATAGCGAATATCCTGGATTTGAACGAATATCTGATTTAATAGAAAATTCAACTAAAGAACGGAAACCCAGATATTGGATTCAAAAAATTGCACGGAAGTCTAGAATCTATAAATGGGAGTTTCTAAATGGCTTAGAAA
>BS_KBA_SWE02_21mDRAFT_10000546_pt1 | contig 14246 bp, 11 predicted proteins | sample BalSeasSWE02_21m_FD_9196 | JGI IMG/M metagenome (IMG submission 9196)
ATATTAAGTCTTTATTTTTCGGTCCTTGCATCAAGCTCATGACAGGTTTCACGTTACCCAAACTAGGAAGAAACTTTTAGCCCCTCATTTCAGAGAAGCTTTTTGAGCCTGCACTGAGTGCAGGCGAAGTGTACGTGCCCTTCGGCTCGTACCTCGCTCAGGACAAGCTTCTCGTCTCCCATGTAATAAGGAACTAAAAACCATAAAAAAAGCCTCTCGGTTAAGAGAAGCTTTTTGAGCCTGCACTGAGTGCAGTCGAAGTGTACGGGCGGGGAGACTCGAACTCCCACACCTTGCGGCACCAGATCCTAAGTCTGGCATGTCTACCAATTCCATCACGCCCGCATAAAAAGTGCCTTTGCACTCCGCAGCCGATCCTTATCGGCGAAGGAGTGCAAATATAGACAACATTTGTAATTTACAAACTATCCTTCCAAAGAATTATTACTTTTCTGTACCTTTACATTTACTCTTAAAAAACACCAATGAAAAGTGCCAAATCATATATTCAAGAACACCAAAATCGCTTTCTTAACGAACTAATTGACTTACTAAAGATTCCTTCTATTAGCGCCAATTCTGCCTACAAAGGAGACATTATAAGAACTGCTGAAGTGGTAAAAAAAAGTCTTGAAAGAGCAGGTTGCGACAAGGTAGAAATTTGCGAGACTCCCGGCAATCCTATCGTTTATGGAGAAAAATTAATCGATAAAAACTTACCTACCATTTTAGTCTATGGCCATTACGATGTACAACCCCCAGATCCATTGGATTTATGGAATAGTCCTCCTTTTGAACCTGTAATTAAGAAAACTGAACTACACCCGGACGGCGCCATCTATGCCCGTGGTAGTTGTGATGACAAAGGGCAGATGTATATGCATGTGAAGGCGCTAGAATATATGACGACAACAGGTCAATTACCTTGCAATGTAAAATTTATGATTGAAGGGGAAGAAGAAGTTGGAAGTAAAAGTCTTGGTTGGTTTGTGGAACAAAATCGAGAAAAACTGGCTAACGATGTTATTTTAATCAGTGATACCGGAATGATTGCAACAGATGTTCCCTCAATAACAACTGGATTGAGAGGTTTAAGTTATGTTGAAGTGGAAGTTACAGGACCTAACCGTGATCTTCATAGCGGATTATACGGCGGCGCTGTTGCAAACCCAATAAACGTATTAGCAAAAATGATTGCCTCCTTGCACGATGAGAACGAGCATATTACTATTCCTGGTTTTTATGATGCGGTTGAAGAATTAACTAAAGAAGAAAGGGCTAAAATGGCCGAAGCACCATTTAGCAAAGAAGCCTACAAAAAGGCATTGGATATTGAAGATATTTACGGAGAAGTTGGTTATACAACGAATGAGCGTAATTCAATACGACCCACTTTAGATGTTAATGGTATTTGGGGTGGCTATATAGGTGAAGGAGCCAAAACAGTAATTGCTAGTAAAGCCTATGCAAAAATTAGTATGCGACTGGTTCCCAATCAAAACTGGGAAGAAATAACAGAACTATTCACAAAACATTTCGAAAGCATTGCTCCAAAAGGAACGAGAGTGAAGGTTACACCACATCATGGAGGACAAGCGTACGTTACTCCTATTGACAGCTTAGGTTATAAGGCAGCAGAAAAAGCCTATATATCGACCTTCGGAAAAATGCCAATACCACAAAGAAGTGGCGGTAGTATTCCTATAGTGGCGCTATTTGAAAAAGAATTGAAAAGTAAAACAATTTTAATGGGCTTCGGCTTGGACAGCGATGCCATTCATTCACCAAATGAGCATTTTGGCATTTGGAATTATTTAAAGGGTATTGAAACTATTCCACAATTCTTTCACTACTTTACCCAAATGAGCAAATAAATTATGAAGTAATTGAACTTGTTGGAACTATTAAATAAGTCTCAACAGGTTCTCAGTAACTTCCTAAGAACTAAATTTTCTTAACAAAATCGGTGATAATTACTATTTGTTGACCATCGACTTTCCCTTCAATATAGGTAGCATTTTCATGATCTAAGGAAATTCGTCTAACAGCGGTTCCTTGCTTCGCAACCATGCTGGACCCTCTTACTTTTAAATCTTTAATTAATACAACATTATCCCCTGCCTGTAAGATTACTCCATTACAATCGCGATGAATTAAAGCATCGCTCTTATCCACTCCATCTCCTGCCGCCGAAGCCCAAGCTAGCATATCTTCATCCAAATACATCATATCCAACAATCCTTGTGGCCAACCTTCAGCCTTTAGACGCTGTAACATGCGCCAAGCCATAATCTGCACTGGTGGTTCAGCACTCCACATACTATCATTTAAGCAACGCCAATGATTAGTGTCTACTGTCTCAGGATTTTCGATCTGACCTAAACAAGTGTCACAAATAAGAATACTGCCCTCCAAATCCCCTTTCGGAGATACGGGAATTTCATACACTTTCAATTTTTCTTTAGATGTGCAAAGCTCGCATTTGGAATTGCTACGCTGATTTAATCGTCTTTCTAGGCTCATTATAATGGTTTAGTTCGCAAAGATAATTTTAATATGAAGGATGTACAAACTCTATTTTTTAAAATATTTCACTCTACGTTTGTAGAATTAAAATATTTACTCTATGTTTGTAGAGTTAATTCTAAATCTGTAAAGAAAAATGCAACTTACAAATGCCGAAGAACAACTGATGCAAATCCTTTGGAAGCAAGAACGAGCTTTCATGAAAGATCTTATTGAAGCTTATGAAGACCCAAAACCCGCGACTACGACTATCGCAACCCTGCTTAAAAGAATGCAAGACAAAAATTTCGTAGATTACATACAATATGGTAGGTCGAGAGAGTATTTCCCTATGGTAAAAAAGAAGGACTATTTTTCGAAGCATGTAAATGGACTTATAAAGAATTTCTTTAATGACAGTGCCTCACAATTCGCTTCTTTCTTTACCGAAGAGACCAATTTATCTAAAAAAGAACTTGAGAACTTGAGGGCTCTTATTGATACTGAAATAAAGAAAAAATAAATATGGTACTTTATCTTTTAAAATCGGCAGCCTGTTTGGCCTTTCTATTTTCGTTTTATAAATTATTTCTTGAAAAAGAGCAAATGCATATTTTTAAACGGTTCTACTTATTGGGATCTTTAGTTGTTGCGTTCATAATTCCGCTGATTACTTTTTCTACATATATAGATGCCTCGGAAGGGGTTTCAACAATTTTTATTTCAGAAAGGTCTGCTTCAGAAACACCCGACGCAATCAACTATCTACCCACTGTTTTATGGAGTATTTACCTACTCGGGCTCCTGTTTTTCAGTCTTAAATTTTTCAGAAATCTAAGTCATCTCATTCTTAAAATTCGGCGCAATCCGAAAATAAAAATAAATAGGATTATCAATGTATTGCTAAAAGAATCAATTATACCGCACACTTTTTTCAGTTTTATTTTTCTGAACAAAGAAAAGTATACCGCTCATACAATTCCTGAAGCTATCTTAATTCACGAAGAAGCTCATGCCAATCAAAATCACAGTTTGGACATCTTACTTATTGAAGTCCTCCAAATTGTCTTTTGGTTTAATCCATTCCTTTATTTCATAAAACATTCTATCAAACTAAATCACGAATTTTTAGCAGACCGAGCCGTTTTAAATAATGGTATTACGCTTTCCAAATATCAAAATTTATTAATCGCATTCTCATCAAATGCGCAATCGCCTCAATTGGCAAACTCTATTAATTATTCATCTATCAAAAAACGTTTAACAGTTATGAAAACTCACAATTCACCTCGTAGGACAATGCTCAGAGTAATGGTTATTTTGCCTTTTTTAGCCCTATTAATTTTCGGATTTAGCACTAAAGAAATTGTTCTTCGAGAATCTTCACAAGTAAGTCCAGCAAACAATCAAGTAGACGCTAGTCAAGAAAAAATAGCCACTTATAATAAAATGGCTGCCTTTTGGAATACTCAATTTGCCAAAACAAATAAACGAATCATTCCTTTAAGTGAACTTAAAAAACTTGAATCAATTTATCGAGAAATGACCGATGAACAAAAAGCTCAAGCAGAACCTTTCCCAGAATGCACACTTATTCCGAAAGTAGTTCAAGATAAAGCAACGCCCGAGCAAGTTACAGAGTACAATAAGCTGGCAAAAAAATACAATTCTCAAGACGATGATAATCGATTCATCAAAAAAAATGAAGTTGATCGTCTAGAATATCTTTATGGCTTACTGTCGCCTGAACAAAGAAAAAATGCGGAACCGTTTCCGAATATACCCCCTCCGCCAAAGGCTCCAAAGGCTCCAAAGGCTCCAAAGGCTCCAAAGAGCGAAAAGAATCCAAAACCGGAAAAACCTGAAAAACCTGAAAAACCCATGAAAGCGCCTAAGGGAGCAAACGATAAAGACGCCAATTTTCCTCCACCTCCTCCACCTCCTACTCGGGTAAAAATCACTGCAGAAAGTGGTAATGAAAATAGTATTCCGTTGTTACCAGTCCCTCCGCCAACTCCCGAAGAACCTCTTGACCATATTATAAGAATGGCTAAAGAAAATGCAGCCTTCATGTATGAAAATAAAAGAATCACTTCAGACGAAGCCATTGCACTAATAAAAGGTAACAAAAACCTAAATATCGAAACAACTACTTTCAGAGCTAGTAATCCAATTGTAAATATTACGGCGAAAGGCGTTACAATAAAAAAGTAATCAAAATCATTCCAAAAATAAAAAGCCCCGAACTATCGGGGTTTTTTTGTAACAATATTCAAAAAACTGCGTTCTAATGGTTTGTCAATCAAAATCAATCATCCTATGCTACAACGTTTTTTTATTTTCTGCTCTGGTGCCGACACCAATATCTTAGACGAATGCTCCCCAGGAGAACAAACCAAATTTGCAGGTATTGGCGCAACCGTATTCTTTACAGCCATAATGGCCACAATCGCCGCCGCATATGCGCTTTACACAGTATTCGATAATTACTATACTGCTATTTTCTTCGGATTAATATGGGGACTGCTCATTTTTAATCTGGATCGTTTTATCGTTTCAACCATCAAAAAACGCAATAGTTTCTTTGATGAGCTATTACAAGCCTCGCCTAGAATCTTATTAGCCGTAATTATTGCAATTGTAATTGCAAAACCTTTGGAAATGAAAATTTTCGAGAAGGAAATCAATCAGGTTTTATTGGAAGAAAAAAACACCATGACGCTTGAAAATAAGGATCAGTTGGCATTACAGTTTACACCTTCAATTACTGCACTTACCTCAGAAATTGAAGTACTCAAAAAAGAAATCACAGATAAAGAAGTAGAAGTAAATGCTTTGTATGAAACCTATATAGCTGAAGCCGAAGGCCGAAAAGGAACCGAACTTCTTGGCAAAGGACCGGTTTATCAGGAAAAACGGGATAAGCATGACGCAGAACTCGCAGCTTTACAAGAATTGAGAACTACAAATGCTACAAAAATTGAAGCTACAGAAACCCAAATTGCAAACTTAGCTACCCAATATCAAACAAAAGTTGCAGAGACACAGCCCGTAATTGATGGCTTTGACGGTTTAATGGCAAGAGTAACCGCTTTGGAAAAACTTCCATGGCTACCTTCCTTCTTTATATTTATGCTATTCCTGGCAATCGAAACTTCTCCTATTATCGCCAAATTATTATCTCCTAAAGGAGCATACGACCTTAAATTGGAAGAAGAAGAGAGCGCTTTGGCCTCTTGGGTGACTCAACAAAAATCACAACGCGATATTCTTGTAACTACGGATAGAGATGTTAATAACCGCGTGTACGCAGACATTGCCGAAGAACAGGAACTTTATGATTACAAACGCAAAAAAGCGCGTGAATTAATGCAACTCCAAGCCGATGCTTTTTATAAAAAGCAGAAAAGCATTTTATAAAGTTTGTAAAATATTTGAACCATTTAATTAACTCGTTAACATTAAGAGTTGAAAAAGGAAGCGTATTTTTTTCTTGAGATATCTTAATATCTTAAAAGAATGATTTATTTTACACTTCTATGTTTCAATCAAAAAAGTACACGAATGCCAATTATTTGCTAAACCATATTCATGTGTTTAGCGAACGAACATCTTGTAAATTTTTTCCAAATTTAGGCGCCTCAATTCAGGAATTAATTTTTGATAATGTGCCTGTTATACACGGTGTTGAAATTTCTGAACAAGCTGTCTCTACCTATCAGATTTTATATAATTCGGCTCTTCTTTTTCCATTCCCAGGAAGAATTGAAAATGGAAAATATTCTCATAACGAACAAACCTATCAGCTTAATATTAACGACCCACATCGCTTCAATGCTATTCACGGATTGGTGTTTGACAAGCCTTTTGAAATCGAAGCTATAGAATCATCGAATGAAAATGCCAAAGTTAGGCTATCGTATGTTTCAGATGGAAAACTAGAAGGTTTTCCATTTAAGTTTGTATTAACGGTAACCTATTTGATATCCACAAATACCCTTCAGCTAAGTATTGATATCAAGAATCTTGATAAAAATCCTTTTCCCTTTGGAATGGGCTGGCATCCTTACTTTAAGTCGGTAGATCTTAATAGCAGTTCTCTTTCTTTTTCATCTGAAAAGCAACTAGTTTGCAATGAAAATCTAATTCCTAAATCGACAAAAATGAACAATCAAAAACCTTCTTTTAAGATCGAAAATCAAACTTTTGATGATACATTTATACTTTTAAAAAAGAAGGTGATTTTTAATACGGATAGATACACTTTGGATATTATTTTTAGCGAAACTTCTCAAGCAATTATGCAAATCTACACGCCTCCAGACAGGGAAAGTATTGCTATTGAGCCTATGTCTTGCTGCCCAAATGCATTCAATACAAAAAGTGACTTGAAGATATTGCAACCCAATGAAACATTTAACTGGCAGGTTGGTTTAAATTTTAGAGCAAAAAATTAAATGAACTACAATGCCATAAAGATAACTCCCCTTGAAGCAGAAAATATTCTCTACAAGCTTTATTTAATGGAAGGAACAGCCACCTCACTTCCAGGAGAAATTGATTTTAATTTCAGAATCACAACAGAAGATTCTGATGGTTTTATTCTGAAAATTTCTCGTCCTGATGAAGATGATTGCTATTTAAATTTTCAGCAAAATATTCTTCAATATCTTGAAGAAAGGGAAGCGACACCAAGAATTATAAAAAACAAAGAAGGAAAATCAATTTCAGAAATTACCGACCAAGCAGGTAATCTTCGAAAAGTACGCCTGTTACCCTGGATTTCTGGAAGAGTTTGGAGCAGTGTAAATCCGCAACTTGATGATTTGCGTTTTAGTTTAGGTGAAAAATGTGGTTCACTAACAAAATCTTTACAAGGTTTTGATCATCCCAAAGCCCATAGAGAACTTGTCTGGGATGTAGCACAATCCCTTTGGACCAAAGCACATTTATATTTATTTGAAGGAGAAGAAAAAGAGATTCTAACTGTTTTTCAGAACCAATTTGAAGCTACCCAATCTTCCTATGAAAAACTACGGAAAAGTGTTGTACAAAGTGACGCAAATGATAATAACATTATTGTTTCTTCCGCACTTATAAACCCTACTGTTAGGGCGATTATTGATTTTGGAGATGCTGTTTATACGCAAGTTGTTAATGATTTGGCAATAGCTTGTGCCTATGCCATAATGAATCACCCGGATTCGCTGTTGGCTGCCATCCCAATTGTTAAAGGCTATCATTCGAAGTTTCCCCTACTAGCTGAAGAGTTGGCACATCTGTATAATGCCATTGCCATGCGATTAGTGATTTCGGTAACTAAATCGGCAATTAATAAAGTTAAAGAACCAGATAATACTTATCTGCTTATAAGTGAAAAACCTGCCTGGGAGCTACTAAAAAAATGGTCGAAAGTAAATCCTGAATTTGCACATTATTGCTTCCGAAATGCTTGCGATTTTAGTGCTCACCCTTCCGAAGAAACCTTCAAAAGTTGGGCAGTAAGTACAACACTAAAATTTTCAGATTTATTTCCTTCTGAAGAAAAAGAAGAAATTCATTTGCTCGATTTAAAGGTTTCTAGTACCTGGATTGGCAGCAAAACCGAGTTTAATGACTTAAAATTGTTTCAGTTTAAAATTGACAAACTTCAAAAAGAACATCCCTCAAAATTAATTGCCGGTGGATATTGTGAACCCCGTCCGCTTTATACTTCTGGCACTTACGATAAAGAAGGAAATAGTGGCCCTGAAAGTAGAACCTATCATTTGGGAATCGACTTTTGGCTTCCGGAAGGAACTCCAATTCATGCATTGTTTGCCGGTGAAGTTTTTACGGCTATTAACGATATCGGGTCTAAAGAATACGGCGGATTAATTATTCTGAAACATAAAGAAAATGAATTAGAGTTTTACACTCTTCACGGACATCTTTCGGCAGCCAGTGTAGAGAATCATAAAGTTGGAAGCCGAATTAAAAAAGGAGATTGTTTGGGTCATTTAGGTTCTCCTAAAGAGAATGGGGATTGGGTACCGCATTTACATTTTCAAATAATACTTTCTATGCTAGATTACACTTTGGACTTTCCAGGAGTTACCTATGCAAGTGAGTTGGAAGTTTGGAAAAGCATCTGCCCTGACCCTAACCTTTTATTCAAGAATAAAAACTTGGTTACTCAGTATTCTAAGGACCAAGAGGAATTAATTGCTTTCAGAAAAGAACATTTAGGGAAAAGTTTGAGTTTGTCTTATGATAAACCTTTACACATTGTTCGAGGAGAAGGCGTCTATTTAATTGACATTGAAGGACGAAAATATCTGGACACGGTGAACAATGTAAATCACGTTGGACATCAGCATCCCAAAGTCGTGGCTGCAGGTCAAAAACAAATGGCGCTATTGAATACCAACACCCGTTATTTGCACGAAGAAATTGTAACCTATGCTGAAGCATTGTTGAAAAAACTTCCCAAAGAGCTTTCAGTGTTGCACATTGTGAATTCTGGAAGTGAAGCCAATGAACTTGCCATACGAATGGCAAAAACATGTACGGGTGAAAAAAATATGCTCGCTATTGAAGTGGGTTACCATGGAAACACGAATGCTGTAATGGAAGTGAGTTCATATAAATTTGATGGTAAAGGCGGAAAAGGAAAACCTGCCAATACTCATATTCTTCCTCTACCAGATCCTTATAGAGGCATTCATGCTGGGGCAAATTGCGGGACAGAATATGCCACATATGCAAAGCGACATATAGAAGTTTTACAAAATATCGATGAAGGTATTGCCGGTTTTATAGCTGAATCGATGATAAGCTGTGGAGGACAAATTGTACCTCCTAAGAATTATTTTAAAGAAGTATATAATCATGTTCGCAAGGCAGGAGGAATATGTATTGCTGATGAAGTACAAACAGGCTTTGGTCGTATGGGAAAAACCTTTTGGGCTTTTGAATTGTACGACGTTATTCCAGATATAGTGACCATGGGAAAACCTGCAGGCAATGGGCACCCTTTGGCGATAGTAGCCTGCACCAAAGAAGTTGCTGAAAAGTTCTCAACCGGAATGGAATTCTTCAATACTTTCGGCGGGAATCCTGTTTCCTGTGCGATTGGAAGAACGGTTTTAGAAGTTATCGAAGAAGAAAACTTGCAGCAAAATGCATTGGAAGTAGGTGAATTTCTGAAAAATGAACTCAAAGAACTCCAAAGAGAGTTTCCTATCCTTGGTGACGTTCGGGGTAAAGGCCTATTCTTGGGATTTGAACTGAATACTTCAGAGAAGAAACCGCTTGCTAGGCATGCTTCCTATCTTGCAAATAGAATGAAAACTCTGGGAATCCTTATGAGCACAGATGGTCCGGATTATAACGTACTTAAAATAAAACCCCCGATGATTTTTAATAAAGAAAACGCAAAAGAGCTTATCTTTAGGCTGAAAACTGTTTTTGGGGAGGATTTTATGAGGATTTATTAACTAAATTTAAAGCAATTCCGTGATGAATGCGGAATACATTCTATGAAAAATATAGTCTTACTATTTTGTTTTTTATCATTTCATAGCTATAATGCGCAAACCAACGAACCCGAAGACAAAAAAGCCATCTTAAATGTTATGAAATTGCAGGAAAAAGCCTGGAGTGCCAATGACCTTGAGGGCTTTATGCAAGGCTATTGGAAAAATGATTCCTTGAAATTCTATGGAGGTAACGGACTTACAAAAGGGTGGCAACAAACTTTAGATAATTACAAAAAAAGATATCCAACAAAGGAGCATTCGGGAACATTAAATTTCAAAATCAACGATATTTCCAAAATTGGGGAAGGAAGTTATTGGGTAATGGGCGAATATTTTTTGAAAAGAACGATGGGCGATGTCAATGGTGTTTTTATTATTATTTTTAAAAAGATTGATGGTGAATGGAAGATAGTAGCCGATATGTCTTGCTAAGCTAATTTGGAAAAGAAAACATGGACTATATCGTTCGAAAAGCAACCTTAGATGACCTGTCTGTTTTAATGAATTTTGAGCAGGGAGTGATTAATGCAGAGCGACCCATGGATCGAACCATTCGAGAGGGACAGATAAATTATTATGACATTTCTGAATTAATAACTTCGGAAGCTTCCGAAGTATTTGTAGTTGAAGTTGACAATAAAATTGTAGCTTCGGGTTATGTAAAGATTAAAGAGGATAGGCCCTATTTAAAACATAAAAAACAAGGATATTTAGGCTTTATGTTTGTTCAAGAAGATTACCGAGGAATAGGACTCAATAAATTGATAATGGATGCATTATTAAAATGGTGTAAGGAGTGCAACGTATTCGAAATTCGTCTCGATGTCTATGATGTAAATATCCCAGCTATAAAAGCATACGAAAAAGCAGGTTTTAAAAAACACATGATAAATATGCGCCTGAATATTGAAAATTTAGATAATTAAAACTCAAATAAATAAACAAATGAAATACATACATTCCCTTTTTACGATGGTTACGGTTGTACTTATAACTACAACTAGTAGTGCACAATTGACTATAGCATCTAAGCCCGTAAAAACAAATTTTGAAAAATTGGCCTCGATTAAAACGGTTATGAAAATTGAAAAACACCCTGCCGTAAGCCATTTTGATGAGAATTACGAAATTTGGTTTGAGCAACCCATCGATCATGACGACTTGTCTAAAGGAACATTTCAACAACGTGTATTCTTGGGATTTGAAAGCGCTTCAAAACCGGTAATTGTTGAATTAAGAGGGTATGGAATAGGAGGAGAAACTGCCGGAGAACTTGCAAGTCATTATACCGCAAATCAGCTTACGATAGAGCATCGTTATTTTACCAATTCACGTCCAGAAGAAATTGATTGGAATACACTTACGATTGAAAATGCAGCTAAAGATCANGCTTTAATTATTGATGAAATACGTAAAGTTTTGTATCCAAANTCTAAGTTTATTTCTACTGGAATTTCGAAGGGATGCCAAACAACTATGGCGCATCGAAGCTTTTTCCCTGAAAATGTAGATGCCTGTGTATGCTATGTGGGCCCTTTAAATTTTCAAAGAGAAGACCCTAGGGTTTATTCCTTTTTGGCAACTGTTGGGACAGAAGAGGAACGAAATAAAGTGAAAGCTTTCCAAGAATTATGTTTTCAGAATAGACCAGCGCTCCTGGAAGAAATGAAAAGTGCTGCCTTAAAAGAAAATATGAGTTGGGAGTTTGGTGTAGACAAAGCAATGGATTACACAATTTTAGAGTATTCTTTTGCCTATTGGCAGTGGGGAACTAAATCTGAAGACATTCCTGCAAACAATGCAAAACCTGAAGATATCTACAAACACCTCATCGATGTTGTTGGTTATGGTTTTTTTGAAGAAAAAGAGGTCAATGACCTGCAACCTTATTTTTGGGCTGCGCTAACCGAACAAGGAATTTATGGTTATGAAACGGCACCATTTAAAAAATATTTAAATACTGAGGAAATCTATAAGTTTGATTGGGCTTTCCCTGAGGGAATTTCGAAGGAATACAATCTAGAAACCATGTATAAAATAAAATCCTTTTTAGACACCTCAGCAAATAAAATGTTATTCATATATGGAGAATATGATGCATGGAGCTCTACGGCTGTTGATTTAACTGAAAATGCTACGGAAAGAGAAGTATACAAATTTGTGCAACCAAAAGGGGACCATCGAACTCGGATAAAAAGTTTTGATTCAGATAAACAAAACGAAATTTATCATATTATTGATAGTTGGTTAATAGATAACTAAAACTAGAATCGTTCGGGATTATATCGAGCCATAGCTAATGACGGTTCCTTCTTTGCTATTATTTCTGAAACTAGTTTACCAGTCCCTGGTCCTAAACTCCATCCCATCATTGCATGCCCCGTAGCAATGGTGATATTAGCATATTTATTTAACTTACCAATAAAAGGCACTCCATCTGGTGAAACCGGTCTAAAACCAAAGGATGCTTTTTCTTTTTCTTCCGAAGATAACTCTACGTTTTTATAGAATCGTTTTGCAGCATTCGCAATAGCTTCAACTCTCTCTTTTCTAATAAATTCACCCAATCCAGCTATTTCCATAGTACCGGCAAATCGAGTAAATCCGTTCATAGGAGTAACCGCTGCGCTAGCCTCCATGATGATTGTCGGGTAATTTATCCCTGTCGGCTTTTCTGTATTAATACAATATCCCTTTCCAGCTTGTATAGGGATATAAGCTCCTAATTTTTTACTTATAATTTCACTCCATGCCCCAGTTGCTAAAACTAATTCATTAGAATTATAGGTGTTTAATGAAGTTGTTATTTCTATTTTTTCTTTTTTGGGTTTAATATTTAAAACCTCCTCATTTATATTAATTTTTACTCCATTCTTTTTAAGAAAACTCTTCATACTATCCATAAATAATTTTGGTGTAGTATGTGAATCACTATGATAATGAAAAGCACCTTCTGCAATTAAATTGGGCTCTAAAATAGCCAAACTTTCTTTGTTTAAATACTCTACCTGAAGACCCATTTTTGAAGCTCTATCTACAACCTGTTGCTCATGATGCTTTGATGCTTCAGTTTGAAAGGCCATCAAAAGTCCCTTATGTTCAAGATGAAAATCCACATCCCCTGAAGCATAAATTTCTCTAAATAACTTTTGACTAAAAAGCGTAAGATCGAGAATTGATTTCGCACTATTTTCAATATTCTGTTTAGTACATGACTTTTTAAATAGCCACACCCACCTCAAAAAATCACTATTGAGACGAGGTTTCATGTAAAATGGGCTTGAAGAATCAAACATATATTTAATCCCCTGAGTCACTTTTCCCGGTGAGGCCAGTGGAATAAGATGTGATGGAGAAATATATCCTGCATTTACAAAAGATGCTCCACCAGATATTTCTGATTTATCGATAATTGTAACGCCATATCCTTCTTTTAAAAGATAATAAGCAGAACTCAACCCAATGATTCCGCCACCAATTATAGTTACTTCTTTATTCATTTTATATCACTTGAAATCCATGAGCATATGGATCATCCTGATCGTCAATTATGATAGTATTGTATCCATAAATTTTTGCCCAACCTTGTATACTTGGAACAATAGCCAGCTTTCCGTTTAAAGTTGTTTCTTCCTCAATACAACCTACAAATTTACTTCCTATATAGCTTTCATGTATATATTTCTCTCCTTTTTTTAATTTTCCTTTTGCATATAATTGAGCCATCCTTGCTGAAGTTCCCGTGCCACAAGGACTTCTGTCTATAGCTTTATCACCGTAAAATACGGCATTGCGCCCGGAAGAACTGGGGTCAATTGGATTCCCTGTCCAAAGTAGATGAGTTACATCTCTAATCGTATCGTTTTCGGGATGAATAAAAAGATCCGGATATTTTTTATTTATTCGTTCCCGAACTACCTGTGAAAACTGAATAATCTTACCTGCTGAAAAATCATGAATCCCAGAAAAATTTTGTTGTGGATCGACGATAGCATAATAATTTCCCCCATAAGCAACATCGAATATAATTTCGCCTAATTCTGGACAATCAATTGTTAATCCTTCAGCCGCCAAATAACTTTTCACATTAGTTAATTTCACCCAATCTACCTTTTTACCTGTCTGTTGATATTCAATATTTACTAATCCTGCTGGCGCTTCCATTCTAATTCTCCCAGGAATTTTTGGTGTTATTAGATCTTCTTCTATTGCAATGGTAAT
>BS_KBA_SWE02_21mDRAFT_10000547_pt1 | contig 14222 bp, 12 predicted proteins | sample BalSeasSWE02_21m_FD_9196 | JGI IMG/M metagenome (IMG submission 9196)
ATCTCATTTTCACAAACAATACGTTCCCGTAAATTCTCATTCAAATAAAACAAATTTATCTCGCGTGGATTCACCTGAATCTTAGCATTTCCAGGCAACGCATTAATGGCTTCATTTACTTTTGAAACCAATTTAAATGACGTCCCATTGAACAATTCATCTTTTATAAATGGAATAAATTGTTGCTTTAATTCCTTTTTATTGCCATCAATAATAACCAAACCATATTCTGAAAAAAGTGCATTAGTTAAATATCTGGTCGCATCAGCCAGATTATCATGTTTTAAATAACTTTCAACAAACAAATCTCTCAAAAAATCAGCCTGTTTACCCACACCTAAATCTTTAGAAAAGAACTCAAAAACTGATTCTAAGCCAGAGGTTGATAATTCACCCACAGCGCCACTACTCACTTTATTCCAGTGAACTTTTTTTCCTTTAAAATTGAAATAATTAATCTCCTCAAAATCATGATCTTCAGTTGCCATCCAATAGATTGGAACAAAATTATAATCAGGATAAGCCTTATTTAATTCAGTCGTAAGATTTATGGTAGATACAATTTTATACAAAAAATAAAGTGGCCCGGTAAAAATATTTAATTGATGACCTGTAGTAACAGTAAAGGTGTTCTCCAGTTTTAACGAATCAATATTTTGCGCTGTACTATCAGAAGTTTCAATATGTTCATATTGCGTCTTTAAACTATCAACTAATATCCTTCTTGAAAGCATATTAAATGAGGCATGCTTTTCTTCAATTTGCCCTTTAAAATTTTCAAGTTTCGGGTACCGAAAATAAAACGCTTTTAACGCGTCTGCTTCTTCAATATAATCACAAATTAATGAAGAAAAATAGCCTGTTTTTTTAAATGAAATGCTTTCAGCTGGCATAATTTGAATTATTCTTTACAAATGGTAAAGATACATCTATTAGATTTTTATATTCTAAAAAAATAGTTAAGAGTTCTGTTTTTTACACAAAAATTACATTCAACTAAAATCGATTTGAAAAAGAAAAATTATTTTAAAAATTATCATAATTTCAAGAAAATAAGAATTATCAATTATTTGTTAATGATTTAATAAAACCCTTGATATTTTATGAGCATTTTAGTAACTTAAACTTTTTATTATAAACCACTTAATAAGTGCGGTCATGAAAAAAGAAAATACTCAAAAAAACAGTTTAGTAATCTTATATACATCTATAGTCTTATCTATTTTTGGACTCCAATTAAATACACAGGCATCGAATGTGTTTCAAGAACCATTACCAGGTATTCAGGCCATAAATGAGTTTAAAGGACATGTTTATGACAGTAATTCAAAAGATCCTTTAGCTTATGTTGATATCAACATTACCGGAACCAACATCAGTACTATTACTAACAATGAAGGTGCTTTTACTTTAAAAGTACCCAATGACTATTTAAATAAAACTATTAAAGTTTCACTGCTTGGTTATGCCAAAGGAGAAATTGAAATCTCATCACTAAAAAAAGATGACAATAAAATTTACTTAGATATTTCTATAACACAATTAAGTTATGTAAATGTTTATGGGATTAAAAACGCAGAAGCTTTAGTGCGTGCTACTTTAAATAATAAAAGTGAGTTTTATGACAATGACAGAACAAAAATGACGGCATTTTACAGAGAAACCATCAAAAAACGCAATAAAAACGCCTCTTTGTCTGAAGCTGTTCTTGCAGTATACAAACAACCTTATACCAACGGAAAAAATGACGAAGTGAGTCTTTTAAAATCCAGGAAGAGTACCGATTATTCCAGACTTGATACGCTGGCCTTAAAACTCCAAGGAGGTCCATTCAGTTCTTTGTACACCGATATGATTAAATACCCTGAATACATTTTTGATAAAAACAATTTATCAAATTACGAATTCACTTTTGGTGAGTCGACTCAACTGAACAACAGGCTGGTTTATGTGGTTAATTTCAAACAAAAAAAGAATGATGATGAACCATTATATTACGGCAAATTATATATTGATTCTCAAACCCTGGCACTAACTAGTGCTACCTATAATTTAAACGTTTCAAACAGAGCATTAGCCAGTGAAATGTTTGTTAGAAAAAAACCCACTAACGCCAGAGTGTATCCTACGGTTGCTTCTTACAGAGTTGATTACAGAATCAGAAATGGAAAATGGTATTTTGGTTATGGTAAAATTGAATTGACATTTAAAGTTAATTATAAGCGTAAATTATTTAATAATGTTTATACCTTGAATTGTGAATTGGCCATTACTGATTGGGAAATTGCTGATGATGGCAAGCTGGTAGGTGAAAAACTAAAACCGAACGTTGTATTAATTGATAAAGTTTCTGGTTTTTCAGACCCTGAATTTTGGGGAGAATACAATATTATAGAACCTGAAAAATCAATAGAAAACGCCATTAATAAAATTAACAAACAGCTTGAGCAAGCAGAATCCTAATTACATGATTTTATTTTTGGTTTACAGTTGATACGAACTATTCAAATAGTTTATATATTGGGGTAAACAAAACTTCTATTTCACAACGTCCGCATATAAATCAAAATCTGCCGCTTCAGTAATTTTAACGGTTGCAAACTCGCCCGTTTTTAAATAGGTTTTAGTGGCATCAATGAGAACTTCATTATCTACATCTGGTGAATCAAATTCAGTGCGTCCAACAAAATAATTACCTTCTTTTCTGTCAATAACCACCTGAAAAATTTTCCCGATTTTTTCCTGATTTAATTCCCATGAAATCTGAGCCTGTATCTCCATAATTTCATTGGCGCGTTCCTGTTTCACTTCTTCAGGAACATCATCTTCTAAATTATAAGCATGCGTATTTTCTTCATGAGAATAGGTAAAACAACCCAAACGCTCAAAACGCATTTCCTTTACCCATTGTTTAAGTTCTTGATAATCTTCTTCAGTTTCTCCAGGATAACCAACAATTAAAGTCGTTCTAATGGTCATATCAGGAACCGCCACTCTAAATTCCTTTAATAATCTTGTTGTTTTCTCTTTAGTAGTGCCACGACGCATACTTTTAAGAATATTATCGGAAATATGTTGTAATGGAATATCTATATAATTACAAATTTTTNGTTCGCGGTTCATAACCTCCAATACATCCATAGGAAAGCCTGCTGGAAAGGCATAATGCAAACGAATCCACTCAATGCCTTCGACCTTCACCAAGGCTTCAAGCAATTCAGCCAGGTTTCTCTTTTTATATAAGTCTAAACCATAATAGGTTAAATCTTGTGCAATTAAAATAAGTTCTTTGACACCTTTAGCTGCTAACTTTTCAGCCTCAATAATGATATCTTCAATAGGTGTGCTCTTGTGTTTTCCACGCATTAACGGAATGGCGCAAAAACTACATGGCCTGTCGCAACCTTCAGCAATTTTTAAATAGGCGTAGTTTTTTGGTGTAGTCGTTAAACGCTCACCTATCAATTCATGTTTATAATCTGCCCCTAATGCTTTTAATAAACCTGGTAATTCTGTAGTGCCAAAATATTCATCTACATTAGGAATTTCTTTTAATAAATCTGGTTTATAGCGTTCACTTAAACAACCTGTGACAAAGACTTTATCAACTTCACCATCTTCCTTTTTCTGCACATATTCTAAAATAGTATTGATGCTTTCTTCTTTGGCGTTATTGATAAAACCACAAGTATTTATGACCACAATATTGCCTTCTTCTTCATGCACCACATCTTTTCCACTCGCCTTTAATTGTCCCATTAGCACTTCGCTGTCGTAAACATTTTTACTACAGCCAAGCGTTACAACATTAATTCTGTTTTTCTTAAGAGTTTTTGTGCGCATACCTTTTAAAATGAGTGCGCAAAGATACATTATAATTCAGGATTTACTAATGGCGCTATTAGAATTTAGGAATTATGTTATAATAAAAAATAAACCTTTTATATATTTGATAGTCTTAAATTTAAAACCTACTGTTATGAAAAAATGGATCTACTGCATTCTGGTTATTAATTTATTTTGGAGCTGCTCATCTGATGATAATCCTNTAGACCCCAATCCTACAGATAACCAACTATATTTTCCCCCTTTAAATTCTGATACCTGGGAGACTACAACCGTTGCTGAATTAGGATGGAATGAATCTCAGCTTCANCCTTTAATAGATTATTTAGAACTTAAAAACACTAAAAGTTTTATGATACTTTATAATGGTAGAATTGTCGTTGAAAGGTATTTAAATGGTCATACAAACACATCTCCATGGTATTGGGCTAGCGCAGGAAAAACACTCACATCTGCCGTTTCCGGCATTGCTCAAGACGAAGGACTAATAAATATTAACAACAAAGTTTCTGATTATTTAGGAACCGGTTGGACTAGTGAAGTTCCAGAAAAGGAAAACTTAATTACCTGTAAAAACTTGTTATCTATGAACTCGGGTTTAGATGATAGTTTGGGTGACGATGTTTCACCCTCCAATTTACAATATAAAGCTGACGCAGGTACACGATGGGCCTATCACAATGTGTATGTAAAAATGCAAGATGTTGTGGCTACTGCAAGCAATAAAACTTGGACTACGTATTTTAATACTAAATTAAAAGATAAGATTGGTATGACGGGCAGTTGGATAGATTTAGATAATTTAAGCGTGTATTGGAGTAACACCAGAAGTATGGCTCGTTTTGGACTTATGATTTACGCCAAAGGTAAATGGGAAAACTCTCAAATAGTATCTGAAAGTTATTTAAATGAAGCTACCAACACTTCGCAAGATATTAATAATGCTTATGGCTATTTATGGTGGTTAAATGGGAAATCAAGTTATCATTTACCTGGTTTACAAATTCAATTTAATGGCCAATTAGTTCCGAATGCACCTGCTGATATGTATGCTGCCTTGGGTAAAAACGACCAGAAAATCTATGTGGTACCTAGTAAAAAATTAGTAGTTATCAGGATGGGTGAGGTTGCCAATCCAGATAATCCAACATTTGCACTCTCTGGCTTTGATGATGAATTATGGGGAAAAATAAACGCTTTAGTTAATTAATAAAAAAACTCCCAAGAATAACCTTGGGAGTTTTTTTATTACTCTTTAACTTCAGAAAGCAATTCTTTTACCGCTACTTCCAATTGTGGATCCTTCCCATTAAGAAAATCAATATATGGTAATGGAACTTCTATATCGGGATTTACCTGTAAATTTTCAGTGGGTCTTCCCTCCGCGCCGATAGTCGCAATCATAGGTATTCCAAAAACAATGGTTGGGTCTATTTGACGTTCCCACCAAACTGCAGTTCCAGTACCAGGCACTGGCATACCTACAAGTTTACCAATGCCATTTTGCTTATAGATGTATGGAAATATATAAGCATCGCTATAGTTTGACTCACTCATAACCACAATACTAGGTTTTGTCCAACGTGTTAAGGACTCTCCTCCTTTTAACATATTTCCCTGAGGTGCTAATTTTAAATACAAATTACCACTTAAAAACGTATTTAAATCATCATGAAGCCATCCGCCACCATTAAACCTGGTATCAACCACAAGGGCCTTTTTTTCTAAATTTTTACCCATAACATTATCATAAACTTCTCTGAAACTGCCATCATTCATACCTCTAACGTGCACATATCCCAATTTACCTTGACTTAGTTTCTCGACCTTTTCCTCCATCATTTTAACCCAACGTTTATACATTAATTGAGCTTGAGCACTCATTGAAATTGGCTTTAAGGTTTCTTCAAATTGTACATTTCCGTCTTTAACCGTTAACAATATATTTTTATTGATAATATTATTTAAATATTTATTCCAATTGTCCTCTGCTTCTATTTGTTCATTATTAATCTTTAATATAATAGCCCCTCTCTTTATCTTACTATCGGCATTATCAATTGGACCACCAGAAAGCACTTCACTAACTTTAATACCATTACCGGTATAAGTTTCATCAAATAAGAGCCCTAAAGAGGCGGTTTCATCTCCATTTTTTGCACTATGCGAATATCTTCCACCAGTATGAGAGGCATTGAGCTCTCCAAGTATTTCACTTAGTAATTCCTGAAAATCATAGTTATTATTTATATATGGCAAAAATTTAACATATTCATCATGATACATTTGCCAATCAATTCCATGTAATTTAGGATCATAAAATTTCTTCTTAACTTGAAGCCATGCATGCTCAAAGATATACTCACGCTCTCCGGAAGCATTCAATAGCATATCACCATCAATGCTAATTGCAGTTATCTTTCCACTTTCAGCATCCACCTTAACAAGCTGTCCCTTATTACTTAAAAATAATGTTTTATCATCGTCACTTATTTGAATACCACTCGGAGTTCCTCCTAATTTTGCCAAGATTTTAGTTTCCTTGGTCCTGGGCTCAGTAACCCAAACATCATATCCTTTTTCAAACTCAGCCAAATAATACAGTTTACTCGCCTCTTTATTTAGCACATAACCTCCTATATTTGAACTATTAATAGTGAGTTTAACTTTGCGGTAATCAAGATTATTTAAATTTATTTTTAAATCTTCAACCTTCTTATCCTTTTTATCATCTTTAGCTTTTTTAGCATCCTTATCATCTTTATTGATATCCTTTTCAGATTCTTTTTTTGATTCCTCAATCAAATCATATTCTTCCTTACTCAAAATATAAGTATCATAGGCCTTTTGATCAAAAAACACAGCATAAATGTCGCTTTCGCTGCTTCCGTTAACGGCAAGTGATTTTTCTCCATCCCTTGAACTTGCATAAACCATCATTTTACCTTCTAAAGCCCAAGTGGTACCTCCTTCACCAAAACCACTATTAACAGGATAGATGGACTCTCCTGTACCATCTGCTCTTAACAATGCTGTATTACTGCTAAAAGCATAACCCTTTTGATCTGAAACAAAAAGCCACTTACTATCTGGACTCCATTCAAAATCCCAATCACCATCAGAATAAGAATAGTTATGGCCTTGTGGAAGCACAGTAACCTCCTTGTTTGTCTCCAAATCCAGAACTTGCAAAATATTTCGGTCCTTAACATAAGCAACTTTCTTCCCATCAGGAGAATATTTAGGTTGATATTCTTCTGCAGAAGAATCCTTTAATGGCTCTATGCTTACTGTAGTACTCGCATAAAAATAGGTTTCTTCTGGTCGGGTCAATTTTGCTTTATATATATTCCAACTACCATTATGTTCTCCTGAAAACAATAAAGTTTTTCCGTCAGGAGACCAGTTAACCATGCGTTCTTGTTCAGGTGTATTTGTGATACGTTTGGTACGTGAATCATCTGTACCCGTTACAAAGATCTCTCCTCTGTTTACAAAGGCAATTTCTTTACCGTTTGGACTCACCGTAAATTCACTGACATCGCTTATATCTATATTTTCAATTGTTTCATATCCAGAATCATCCTTTACTTTTATAGAGAGCTTTACAGGTTCATTTCCCTCTGAAATAGTATAAATATCTCCTTTCCATGTAAAGGCCATCTTGTTACTCTTTGAAATACTTAAATGTCTAACTGGAAAATCTTTAAACACGGTTAATGAGGTTTCAATTTTTGTATTTAAATCTCTTTTAAACAAATTTTGAGTTCCACTTTTTTCACTAAGATAAAAAACGGCTGTACCATCAGAGTTAAAAACTGGCTCTCTGTCTTCACCCTCAAAATCAGAAAGTTGACTGTAAGTATTATTTTTTATATCAAAAACCCATACATCACGTGTTACAGAAGACACATGATGTTTTCTTAAATCATCTTCATATCCCTTTCTATCCTGAAAAACTATTTTTGTACCATCATTATTATATTTTGCATTTTCAGCTCCTGCTGCTGTTACCAAAACCGGTCTCCCACCCTGTACTGGAACAGTATATAAATTTTTAAATAAACGAGGGGAAGGGAAACGAACACTTTGAGCAGGAGCGTCTCTGCCACTTCCAAAAAGAACTGATTTATTATCTATTGTAAAATCATTAGGATAATCATTCGCGCTATTAAATGTCAATCTAATAGGTGTCCCTCCTTTTGCAGGAATGGTATATACATCAAAATTTCCATGACGATCACTAGCAAAGGCAATGGTATTACCATCATGACTCCAAACAGGATATCCGTCATAGGCATCTCCTGTAGTAATTGCAACGGCATTTCCTCCATCAGCATCAGCATAATACAAATTACCGTGATAACTGAATGCTATTGTTGAGCCATCTGGAGAAATACTCGGGTAACGCAGCCAATGCGCCTCATCTTGGCCATTTACAATGAGGTAATTAAGGCAAATTAAAATTGCAATAAAAAATTTATTCATATTCTTGTTTTTAAGTATTAATTATAGTTTTTTGGGATTTTTCTCATTTTTGAAGCTTGCTCATAAGCATAGGCCCATTGAAGCAAAAACTTTTCGTTGAGTCGCTTTCCTATAAAAGTCAATCCTTTTGGCGCATTTTTATCTGAAGAATATCCCATTGGAATTGTAATGGCCGGATACTCTGCCACCGCAGCAAAACCAGCGTGGTAATTATTTATGGACAATATGGCATCCAATGTATTTGCTTGCATTGGCGAATCAAAAAATATTTGACCATTCTTTTTTAATTTTGATTTAATTGCTTCAAGATCTTGAATAGTGCCCTGATCTGCAATAATCCCTTCAAATAACTTTTGACCATAAGGCATTCTATTTATAGAATCTGATTTGTTAAACTCAATGACATCATTAACAGATGTTACTATAACACCGTCACTGGCACTTGCTTTTAAATAAATTGGCAAATCCTTCTTCATATCAAGATTAAGTAATCTTATAAAATCTGGAAGTTCTACTTTTTCAGCTTCCAATTCAACAATTTTTGCACCCAGAGTTTTTAAAACTTCAATAGCTGAAGCAAATAATGAGTCTTGTTTGGCTTCTTTAAAATAGCCAAAACGTTTGCCTTTTAAATCTGGAATTACTATGTTTTTATAATAAAAACCACTATCTAAAAGGGCATCTATTGATTTATTATCTTTCTCATCTGGACCAAACATCGCGTCCAATAATAATGCATTATCTATAACATTCTTTGTCATAGGCCCAGGAGTATCCAATGTTGAGGATATAGGAACGATGCCGCTTCTGCTCATCAAACCGACCGTTGGTTTAAATCCTACTATAGAATTTTGACTGGAAGGAGACAAAATAGAACCTGAAGTTTCAGTTCCAACGGCTGCCACACAAAAATTGGCTGCTACAGCAACCCCACTTCCAGAACTAGAGCCTCCAGTATCAATAATTTTGCGTCCATAAGGATTTAAAGTTTGTCCTCCAACAGCACTATAACCAGAAGGACAATCGCCGCAAAAAAAGTAAGCCCATTCACTTAAATTGGTCTTTCCCAAAATTAAAGCACCTTTTTCTTTAAGCTGGGTTACAATAAATGCATCTTTATTGATATCATTATGCATTAAAGCAACAGCTCCCGCCGTTGTAGACATACCAATAGCATCTATATTATCCTTCAACAAAATAGGCATACCAAAAATGGGGTGTTTTGTTTTTTTATTTCTAAGTTCCCTATCCTTCTCCTTAGACTCTTTTATCACATTGGGATTTAAGGATATTACAGAATTTAACGACCAGGCATTTTCCCTGTCAAACTTTCGGATGCGGTATAAATAGAATTTGACTAATAATTCATATGATAATTTTCCGTTTTGTATATGTTTCTGAATTGTTGGAATATCCTGCTCCAGAATAAGGGGCTTTAAACTGTTGTAAGTCCCTTCAGAAAACGATTCTAAATCTTTAGCAAAGGGACTCCAAAGGTCAGTAACATTCATATATTTTGAATCCAGNACTNTAAATTCTCTAAATTCTTTCACTGATATTGCGCTGATATCTGTAGAATCAGTCAGTGATCCGTCATCAGGATCACTTATTGAGTCAGNACTTTTTTCAAAAATTACAGCATCCGAAGACGANNCGCCTTTTTCATCATTGAAATATTTACAGGAACAAACTAAAAATAATAGNGAAATTAGAGCNAATCGATTCATAAATAGAGATTTTTAATAAAAATACTAAAAACCATTTATTAAACTGATTCTATTATTGATTAGTTTCGCTGTTCAAAAGGAATAATTATGCCATTTTCAAGGTAATTTTTCAAGCCATGGAGCAACATAGCCCAGCAAAAAGAGGAATGCTTAAAATTATGATTTAATTCCTGCCAGTTTTCATGACTAAATGTTAATAATGTACCATTATCAACTTCCTCCAAATCAAAACCAAAAGTTGTTTTATCCCAATCGTCATCAGATTTGGTCATACTAACATGAAAGGATTTATTAGGAATGCATGATGAAACGTTACCATACCAATTATAGGTATCCGTAAAATTCAAATTATATTCTGCGTTTAATGTTGGATTACCCGTACATTTTAGTGTCCACCAATTGTTTAAATGCGCTGGAAGTGAAATCGCATCAAAAACCTTATTAATTGAAGCTTTTATTAATAAACTATGGTAAATAGTAAAACTCATAGTTTATTTAAAAAATGAATCTACAAACTCATATTTGTTAAAAACCTGCAAATCATCAATCCCTTCTCCCACACCAATATATTTTACAGGTATTTTAAACTGATCTGAAATTCCAATGACCACGCCGCCTTTTGCAGTACCATCCAGTTTAGTAATAGCCAATGAAGTCACTTCTGTAGCTACAGTAAATTGCTTGGCTTGTTCAAAGGCATTTTGCCCTGTAGACCCGTCTAAGACNAACATCACATCATGAGGCGCGTCCATAACTACTTTTTGCATCACACGCTTTACTTTTGTTAGTTCATTCATTAAGTTTACTTTATTATGCAAACGGCCGGCCGTATCAATAATTACCACATCGGCATTTTGCGTAACAGCACTTTTAAGCGTATCAAAAGCTACTGATGCTGGGTCACTTCCCATAGATTGTTTGATTAAAGGAACACCCACTCTATCAGCCCAGACCTGCAATTGATCAATAGCGGCCGCTCTAAACGTATCAGCGGCGCCTAAAACCACATGTAATCCTTGCTTTTTAAATTGACTGGCCAGTTTACCAATAGTGGTTGTTTTACCTACCCCATTGACACCAACCACCATAATAACATATGGTTTTATATCTTGCGGAATTATAAATTCTGAAGCCTCTCCACTATTCGTTTCAGATAATAATCCGGCTATCTCTTCTCTAAGAATTTGATTTAACTCATCAGTTCCTAAATATTTATCTTTAGAAACGCGTGCTTCAATGCGCTCAATAATTTTCAAGGTAGTATTAACACCCACATCACTAGATACTAAAATTTCTTCAAGATTGTCTAAAACTTCATCATCAACTTTAGATTTTCCAGCAACTGCTTTACTTAATTTATTGATAAAGTTAGTTTTTGATTTTTCTAATCCTTTATCTAGTGTTTCCTTTTTTTCTGATGAAAATATTTTTTTAAAAAAACTCATTTACAAATAGTTTGACTTATGTACTTACCAACAACAATTTTCTTGCCCTAAGCTTAAAACTGAAAAATTGTCATTAAATGTGATGTAAATATAAAACAAAAGCCACTTTGAAAAAAGTGGCTTTATAATGCTATGTAAAAAGTAATACTTATTTCTTATTCAAGAAATCGTTTACTAGTTCAGGTGCCATAATTGATTCAACAAACATGTAAGCTCCAGTTTTAGGAGACTTTACCATTTTTATTGCTTTTGATAATCTTTTTGATCCTGTTTGTAACGATGCTACTGATTTCTTTGCCATGACTTATATGTTATTTGACATTTTCACTTAAGGAAAATCTCTAATTATTTAATTTCTTTGTGAACTGTCATACGCTTTAAAATTGGATTAAATTTTTTAATCTCCATTCTATCAGGCGTATTCTTTTTATTTTTAGTAGTAATGTATCTTGAAGTTCCTGGTTGTCCAGATTCTTTATGCTCAGTACATTCTAATATTACTTGTATTCTATTACCTTTCTTTGCCATTTCTTTTATTTATTAAATACAGCTATTATTTTAAAAACCCTTTTGATTTAGCATCTTTTATAGCTGCAGTAATACCTATTTTATTAATAGTTTTTAAAGCAGATGTTGAAACTTTTAAAGTTACCCAGCTATCTTCCTCTGGAATGTAAAAACGTTTCTTAACTAAATTCGCATTAAATTTGCGTTTAGTTCTATTCATTGCGTGAGACACGTTGTTACCAACCATTGCCTTTTTCCCAGTAAGTTCACAAACTCTTGACATTATTTTCTAACTTTAAATTTTAGTTGTTTAAAAACGAGGTGCAAATATACAAAATCTTTGATTTATCGCAATCTAAATTATATCAATTTTTAAAAATTTCTTTTAATAGCATTTCAAAGGCTTTATTTACTGCCTTATTTATGACTTTTGAACGGTGATTTCCCAGCATAAATTTTTCAGAGTAAACTTTGTTCTTTGTAGCAATAGCAATAAAAACAGTCCCTACCTCAGCATCTGAATCTCCTTTGGTTGGGCCGGCATTACCAGTTGTAGCAATGGCAAAATCTGAATTAAATAAGAGCAGAACTTGCTTAGCCATAGCTTCAGCAACCTGAAAACTTACCACAGAATTTTCTTCTATTATCTCTTTTGGAATCCCTAAAACCTTAATTTTTGCATCGGTTGCATAACTTACTATACTTCCTTTAAAATAATTTGAGGCACCGGCATGGCTTGTAAAACGTTCTGCAATTTTTCCTCCGGTACAGCTTTCAGCAACCGCCAAAGTTTGCCCTAAAACTGTTAATTGATTAGCTATGATAGATTCAACAGCTCCCTCTTCATCCTCAAAACCAACAAAATGGTCTTTTATTAAAGGTAAAACAGCTTCAATTTGCTTTTGAACTTCAAATGTAATTTTTTCTTTATCAAATCCTTTTGCTGACAATCGCAATCGAACTCTTCCTAAATCAGGCAGGTAGGCAAGTTTTACAAAATCTGGTAAAGCATCTTCCCAAGATTCAATTCTATCAGCTAAAGTACTTTCCCCTAAACCATAAACCATTAAGGTTTTATGCAAAATAAAAGGTAAATGATATTTATTTGTAAGTTTTGGTAAAACTTCGTTTTGAATTAATGCTTTCATTTCATAAGGTACTCCTGGAAGTGAAACAAATACTTTATCAGCTTTATCAATCCACATACCTGGTGCTGTACCATTAATATTCATTAACACCTTTGCTTTTGAGGGTACCAGGGCCTGATCTTTATTCACCTGCAATAAGGTCTGCTTAATATGTTGTTTCCAAATATTTTCAATATTTTTCAAAACAGATACATCCAAAACCAAAATATCATTGAAATATTCAGCAATAGTTTTTTTGGTAATATCATCCTTTGTTGGTCCTAAACCGCCGGTAATAATGATAATATCTGCGCGACCTTCGGCATCTTTAAAGGCTGTTAAGATGTGATTTTTATCGTCTTGAACAGAGGTAATCTGGTATACTGAAACGCCAATTTTATTAAGCTCTTTAGCTATAAACGCTGAGTTAGTATCAATAACTTGCCCTATAAGAAGTTCATCACCAATAGTGATTATCTCAGCTAACATTATAAATTAAAGTCTGATCTGATTTCATTAACTGCCAGGGTAACAGCATTTAAAACGACCGCTAATTGATTAGTTATGTCTAATTCAGTTTTTTGAAATTTTCCCCAATCCTGAACCTCAATTAGCGTATCAAGTACGCCTAGCTCAAATAAATCAATCGTTGGTTTCATTTTATGAGCTGCCTGATACGCATTATGATAATCTTTTTCAGCAACTGCCTTTTTTAGTCTTTCGGCATCTTCAGGCACTTCTTCTAAAAATGCTTGTGCCAAGGCAGCAATGAAATCGTCATCGTTGTCAGCTAATTCTTTTACCCGGTATAATTTATAATGCTGTTCCATTTATTATTTTACTGTTATTGAAAACATCTGAGTGTTTTCTAAATATCCTATAAGTTTATCATTTGTAATTACTTTGCCTACTCCAGCCGGAGTTCCTGTAAAGATAATATCTCCAATCTTTAAAGTAAAATATTTAGAGACATATTCTATTATTTCATCAATTTTCCAAAGCATATGGCTTGTATTCCCTTTTTGCACTATGTCATCATTCTTTTGTAAATAAAAATTGATGTCATTAACATTTTTAATTAC